>Ga0209700_100518_pt1 | contig 73046 bp, 31 predicted proteins | sample SiratroredBW_FD_187528 | JGI IMG/M metagenome (GOLD analysis project Ga0209700, IMG submission 187528) | Root nodule microbial communities of legume samples collected from California, USA - Siratro red BW (SPAdes) (version 2) | ecosystem: Host-associated > Plants > Roots > Nodule | place: USA... | reverse complement strand
AAAAAAAAAAAAAAAAAAAAAATACTAAATAGAACTCTGGATCTGAATTTTCTGTTCTCTTTCTCTATTTCCCATTTGTGATTCAGATTGCGATTTGGATCTGAGAAAATGGATCGAGAAAATGGCGACGGTGACATTGAAGGCGGTGGCGGCGAGGACGGTTTTCGTTCGCCGATTGGTCGCAAGTATCGCCCTGTGTTGGCCAATGATCGCGCGGTGCTTGAAATGTCTTCCATAGATCCGGGATCTTCTTCTTCTTCTTCCGCTTCAGCATTCACAGATCGTCCTCCCAATCTAAGGTATTCGCACTGTTCCATCTCCACCAATTTCTTGTCTCGCGATTGCGCCGATTTCATTTCGTTTCGTAATCAGAATGGGACGATGTTTTGACGTTCTATTGTTTGCGATTGAAACAAGTCAAATTCTGTGTGTTAGAGTGCGATAGTGTGTTTTTGTGAAGGAATATAAGGTAGTCATTTGTGTGGAGTTGATTTTGTGTGTGAGTGCGATTGTGTGTTGTTGTGAAGGAAATAAAGTTAGTACATTGTGATGAGTGATGTTGTTATTGGGTTTATTCTGAGTTTTCTTCTTCTTCTTTTACTTGTGGTTATGTGGTCAGAAAAGTGAAAACTAGTGTTAATGGGAGTTCGGATGCTCAAGAAGGGAACTCTCCTCATCAACAGCAACCCAATGGATCCCAGCAGCAGGAATCTAAACTGGAACTGTTTGGTTTTGATTCTCTTGTTAACATTCTTGGTCTCAAAAGGTATATGGGACTTGCTTGCTGCTACCGTTACTCATTTTCATTTAGTAGATGTTTTTTAAGTTTACATAGTTTGTTTTTCGGGTTTTATACTTAAACTTTACCATTTCATCAAAATTCTAATACATTCAACTTGAATTGCTTTCACTTCAAATTGTTTTATTTTCAAGTGTTTTGTTTCGATAGGACTATTAAAATTTATTGAATCTTAATTTTCTTGTTTGGATGAAACATTTCGATTACCACTAAATACTAAAAATACCAAATACAAAGATTACCATCAAATAATTGTATTGATGATGATTAAAAAATGATTCCTTTAGGCATCGACAAAAAAGAACCATTATAATAATCCCTAATTAAAAGTCAACCGAAAAATAGTCTTGAGTTACACCACTACAACCTTAGCCACACCTCTACTGACATTAACCGAAAAAATGTAGTTGATATTCACCTGAAAACAGTCTCACCAATATTAATCAAGAAAGCCATGATAAAAGTCAACCGAGAAATAGTCCTGACTTTCATTGACGGATAAATAATACTAACAATGTCAACCAAATGACATCAACTGAAAATAATGCTAGTTGATGTCGACTGGAAAAATTGTAGTTGGCATCAATCAAAAGCACCATTAATGTTAAAAGAAGAAACTTGGCCAACGTCAATTGAAAAATAAGTTTGTATGAACAAAAAATTAGTATTGGCGATGACAATTGAATATAACCACGATTGACTCTAACCTAAAAGAAACTCTACCAAAATATCAGCCGGAAACTATGTTGAGCATATGACACTCCAACCTTACCCGAGCCGATGACATTTTGATTGAAGTCAAGCTTATAGTGAATTGACTGAGGTCGAACCAAAGAGAGAATATGAAAAAAAAGACAAATTTAGGAGAGAAAAGAGTACGAAGAGTTTCCAATTCTTATAGTTTTGGTAGAATTTGAAATTCTTTAATTTTAAATAGTCAAATAACTCATCAATTTCTAGAATTTCAATTTCTTTTAAAATTTTGTATCCAAATGACATATTTTGTCATAAAACATTTGGAATTCTTTATAAAAATAATCTTTTAAAAATTTCTCATCCGTGTACACAATTAAACTCTTTGCACGGCTGAATTTGAGGGAGGATAGGATAAGCTTTGAAGAAGACCTTGCTTTTGGATTTTTTTTTGTCAGAAGCATTAGCTACTGTTTAGCCGCGAGAAATTTACTGCAATGAATTTGTTTGAGTTTTTACTTATATATTTTATAATTATCTAGTTATTGTGAAGGGATGTGACTTAAATACAGAACAAACAGATGGGCTGTAGTTTGTTTCTTACACTGGAGGGGTGTCTCCTATCAGTGATATTGTTAAATTTGATTTTAGTTTTAGAAATTTTCCTTGTTTTCTTATTTCAAACAACTTTTTGTTGACTTTATCCTGTCCTTCTCTAGTATGACTGGTGAGACCGTTGCACAACCATCCAGTCCTAGAGATGGTGAGGATATATCCATCACTGCTGGCTTGCCAAAGGTATGCTATTTTCTCGAGTATAATTTTACTTCCTTTATTTGTATCTTATCTACTCTCTTAAGAACAATGACATTCACATGTGGATTGATGAAAATGTTATGTGAATTTTGGTTTGAATTTACCAAAATAAGAGATGGAAAAGAAAATGTAGCATATTAGAATGTTTTCTGTTAGACATGATATGATTAGTTTAGCTATATATAATGTCACTATAAAATAAAAGTTATGTGTATTACCTATTTTTTTTTTCTTGACATAACATGTTTATTTAATTCTGCAGCCTGCTGCTCCCAAACTTGGTACACTGATGGGTGTATTTATTCCATGTATACAAAGCATTTTGGGCATCATCTACTACATTCGTTTCTCTTGGTAACTTGTAAATCGCTTTAAATCTTTACATCATATATCATCATGTTTAGGCCTTTTGGAAAATATCTGATTATTGGAGAATGCTTATTGAAATTTAAATTTTTCTCAAGCAATCAGATATTTTTATTTGGTATTCAAATACAATTTAACAATTCTGATTGAAGTAAATTGTTATTTCTCACGTATTTTGAGTAAATTGTTGTTGTTCATTTGAAAATTCTTAGTTCCTCGTAACTATAGTTTGAAGTTGAAGTCTGATCCACTTGTTAGATATGACCAAAATAGTGACAAATGTCTCTATTAACAGTGTGAAAAGGAGAGTACTCCTTTTTGGGGTAATTTTGTTTATTCTGGTGCCTTTGTGAGTTTGTGTGAAGTGTGTCAAATGATACAAAAGTATTTCAGTCATTATTATTGCAGCAAAGAGTGTGTTTGTGATCAGGGGTGTGTTTCATAACAATTGGTTCGATCTGCCAGATCTGATCATGATAGGGAATTGAGTGGGAATGTTAGATAAATCGGTTAGTAAGCAAAGAGTGACGTTGGCAGATCCAAAGACGGATCTTGAATATATCAAGAAATTTCTCTTGAGACAGAGTAATTAGAAAAATCGTTCTGCGGAAGGGGATATTTCAGTGAATCAGATTGATCAATCCTCAGAAGAAGAGGTTAGTTGGTATGAAGGAGAGTCTCTAAGATGATCTTGGACCAACAAAATGGAGTTACCTACTTTCGAAGGGCAAGATCCTTTGGGATAGCTTGCAAGGGTGGAAATATTTTTGTAGTTCAACAAATCAAGCCTTCTGAAATGCTAAAGCTGGTCTTGATTGGTATGGAAGGGAATGCTGTCACTGGTTCCAACATTGGTGCTGGAAGACCAGACCCCTTGGAAAGGGTTTTCAGTAGCCTTGAGGAGATTTAGAGATGAAGGCAGAGTGTTGGTGTATGAGGGATTGACATCGTTGAGACAAAAGGGAGGGGTACTAGAATACATACATGAATTTGAGCTCTAATCATGTATTCTGTGGTTTGTGGCCCATGGTTCTATCAAGTACGCATGTCTGACTAACAAAGGGTTTGGGATGCCCTACTGCATTCCTATTTATTCGCCTTCCCCCAACTATTGTGCCATGGTTGTATTAAGGGTCTGACTTACAAAGGGGGTGGGATGTCCTACTGCATTCCTATTGCTTCCCGTTCGCCCCAACTGCTGTGGTTATCTTATGGTCACCTTATTTTATTTTGTCCTTTTCAATAGGACTTATTTTGTGCCAAAAAAAAAAAGAAAAAGAGAAACACATGACAAGAATTGTGTTAGTGTTTTTAATAATGAAATTGTAACTTTATGTTATTGATTGATTTTTTTCCAAACAAATTTTCCTTACGTACTCTGATATACAATACGGTCAACAAGTCTTATGATAAATTGATCATTATTCATTATTTTCTTTGTGATACTGTATTTTAATCATCGTAAAATTTGTTTGATCCCCTGGCTATTTTTAATTTGATTGAGTTGGATACTTTAAACTAGCTAAACATTGCTTGTTTTCATAATTGTCAATATTGTAGGATTGTTGGCATGGCTGGCATAGGAGAAACATTGTTGCTTGTTTCTTTATGTGGCACCTGTACATTCCTTACTTCGATATCATTGAGTGCTATTGCAACCAATGGTGCCATGAAGGTAAGCACTGTATGAGTAAGTTAAAGTACTGCATATTTGCTATGACTGCAGTTTTTACAAAATCTGATTGTTAAAACTAAGTATACTTTATATAGCTTTCTTTTTTTAACTTATATTTTGGATTATTCACAAATATAAACTGTAGTTGTTAGTTAATTTGAAAAAGGAGTTTGCTGTCATGTCTTGCTCAAGTTGAGGTACAATGATTTGTGACAAGGGAATGAATGAGTATTCAATATTTAATGACAGTTAATCGGACCAACTAGAATTTTCTTTCTTAAAAGCCGGGAACCTTTTTATGGACTCCGTGTGGTCTTATGATGAAAATAATTACAAGTATTTTCCTTTTAGTTGGAGTAAGGTATTCAATTTTTAAATGCACCATTTGTTTTGTCAAAAATGAAGTCTTTAAGAAAGGTCACTTGGATCTAAGGCAGTGTTTGACCCAACTTTTTTAAGCTTCTTTTCTCCTTAAAAGGACAATTTAGGTCAGTACAATTTTATTTCTTGTGTTATATGAGATTTTTTTATGTATTTCTTTATTGTTCCTTTTAGCTTAAATTTGTGTTTGAAATAACTCAATAAAAAATCTTTTTAAGTGATCAAGTGTGAAAACGATAGCATTTTATATTTCCAAAAAATTAAGTAAATCCTAAGATGCATTAATAATTGATATTTTCTTGTGTGTGTTGTGTAGGGTGGGGGGCCTTACTATCTAATAGGTCGAGCCCTTGGTCCTGAAGTTGGAGTTAGCATTGGTCTATGTTTCTTCCTTGGAAATGCTGTTGCCGGAGCACTGTAAGTGTTTAATATGAATCTCTTTTAATTTTAATCTCTTAAAGGAAATCAGGCTAGGAGGATTATGTATGTAATCAAATTGTAGTTATGATAGCTGATATGTACCATGAAATTAATTCTGAAGTTCTTTTTCTGTTGCTTATGGTTCTAGTTATGTATTGGGAGCTGTAGAAACGTTTTTGAAAGCAGTTCCTGCTGCTGGGATTTTTAGAGGTAACAAGTCTAATTATTTTGGAGATAATTATTTTTTATGCACATTATTCCTTTTTAAATGCAAGCATGTTATTTATTAGTTGCTGGAGGTTGGTGCTCAATCTTAGTGTTGGGGGTTCAAGGTATAGTTTTAAACTTTTTATAGCAGAAAACCTCATCCCATAGATCAGATATTACACACAAATATAGCCTTGAGTGGATTGGCCACTAGCGCCCAGCATCAACACTCAGACCCTTAGATTAAAAGGAATTGAAGGATAGAGATGTTTTAGAGTAACTTTGGGTAATTTGATCCCCCCACTCTCTCTCTCTCTATATATATATATATATATATATTACATGTCAGAAAGACCGGAAAGGTTTCAATAGCTATTGGAAATGTTTCTATTTTTCAAAGTAAGTTTGAACAGAATTAGATGGTAGATTGGAATAATCATAGCATGTAGTGCAAAGAAATTGTGCTTAAAGGCCATCCAACTGTGATTAATTTTGTCATCACATTTTTCCTTGGTGACTATAATTTGGGATCCTTTGCATTGTTAGCCATGAAGAAGGGGAAAGGAGGAGTCACTGTTCTCCTTTTAGATCAAGAAAAACAAAGCAGTATTTTTTTCGTGTATTGTTGTACTGTTACATTGTTTTGCGTTCAATAAATGTCTTTTTCATCTCTTGATGTTGAGGTTTATATAGGTCGAATAGGTGTAATGATTTGTTATTGTTTAGGGTTATGCTTCATTGTTGTATTGTTGTAAGCATTATGTTTGAAGCGAGCAATTTGATCATGTAATGATTTATTATTGTTGTTATTAATATTATATAATTATATATTTATTTGTATTGTAAGTGCAGAGACTGTCACACAAGTTAATGGGACTGCTGTCGCACAACCAATAGAGAGTCCAAGTTCTCATGACTTGCAAATATATGGGATTGTTGTGACTATTTTGTTATGCTTTATTGTATTTGGAGGTGTGAAGATGATAAATCGGGTTGCACCTGCTTTTCTCATACCTGTTTTATTTTCACTCATCTGCATATTTTTGGGAGTTCTTTTGGCGAGGAAGGATCATCCTACAGGTTTGTTTTTTGCTCTGTCCCCTTTTACCAATTTTCCACCACTTAATTTTCCTTTTGCAATCACTTCCCTGTTAAAGGAAGCCATATTTTAGCTTCCTGCTAGGCTTAGCTTACATGTAGATTGTTTTGTGTAGACACTTTCTCAATTGGGTAATACTTGGGTTGATTTTCAGGAATGTGAAACATAAATTTTGGGCCTTTTTGCGTCATTTAATTTCTTGTTAGGGTAAGACTATGTGTCTCTTTACAAATACCAAGCTGTTTGAAAGGAAAGGAACATAAAGAACATTGAATATATTTCATAGGCATAACTAAATATTCCAGAATAAGAACTTGAAACACTTTTAATTTCAGTTTAATGGATCTCGAAACACTTTATCTATCCAAATCTAAATCTAAAAGGGAAAACTAATTTTGAGTGAATATACTCGAGTGCCTAATCCAGACATAGTTATATTATATACACACAGATAATTGATAGTGTATGAATTACAGATTATATTAATAAGACTATCATAATTTCCTATGGTAAGGACCCCTAATTATAAAGTTTTAAATTATGTATAATCAGAACATACCTAACCCAAGGTTTTCGTTTTACTTGTGTGCCTTAGTTATTTTATTTTGGACAAATTATTTTTATTGGCAAGATTTTTGAAAGCGCTTTTCATTAAAAAAAAAAAAGGTTTTTTTTTTTTTTCAGATTTACTTTTACTGATTTAATTCAGTTCATTTTTCCCCCTCTTTACCTTATTAAATCCAGAGGGAATTACTGGGCTGAGTTCAAAGACATTTAGCGACAATTGGAGTTCAGATTATCAAAAGACTAATGATGCTGGAATTCCACAAACTGATGGTTCGGTGAACTGGGATTTCAAGTAAGATTTCTTAACTCTTCTCATTTAAGCATATACCCTTCTATTTGACATTCAAACTTTCGCTGCGACATGAGACACCTAAATAAATATCTTTGGGGTTTGGGTTTTACTCTGTCCATAAATAATTTGTGAGCAAAGTGTTTCTAACTTTTGTAAATTGACCAAGTTCTAAATGGTGAATCGGAGCAACTTTCATAACAATGAGTTGAATTAGATTAAATCTGCAGACAAAATGGCTGAATACGGTGTTTATGTTCCTCAATTTTTTATTTTATTTTTAGTTCGCTTAAATTCTACCTCTTGAAGTTGAAAATGATTTCATTAACCTTTTATCCGAACATTTCAATTTTGGTGGTGGAGTTTTTTAAAAGTGGTTTAGGTCGTTTTATAACTAGTTTGTTGAATTCCTTTGCTAGGACAATGTAGTGCACAAAGTTCCCAACTTGAGTTTGGGAAGTTAAGATATACAGCCTCAATCCCCCCGAGAGAGGCTGTTTGTAGGATTTGAACCTATTACTTCCAGGACCAAGAGTCACTCTTGGATTTTATGCTGAGTTGATATGGGTGTTAGACTGTTAAAAATATTTGTTATTGTTGAGCTATCATGAATGTAGTTATAGGAGCCTAATTACAATCATAGGATCTATGATAGATCTCCTACTAAGGTCTACTCCATAATGAAGGAGATGGAAAGTAGAGAAATGTGGCAGTGACAGAATCAGGAATATCAAATTCGTGACATCCAGAAGCATAATGTAATTCCTACGTGACTGATAAATAATGAGAGGATTTGGTTCTTGATTGAGTTTGTGAATGTGAGAGTACGTGGGAGAATTGTGTAAATTAACATTCAAAGAGCTACTCTATTTTTTATTTTTCCTTTTATCAATAGGACTTCTTTAACTATGAGCATTTTTTTTCACCATTTTCTGACTCCGAGCTAATATCATGCATGTTAATGTTATACAGCTTACTTCTGTTGGCGTATAGCTTAATTTTTTTATAAAATATATAAATGTTATATTTCAGCTGCATGTGGGTTCAATATTTGCTCGCAACACTACATGATATAGCAGAATTTCAGCTTTTTGTGATTTTTCATCATTTGTTATTCATAAACACTGTACAATTATATGTTTTTTAAACAATATTTTTGAAACATGGAAACTCTCAAGTTACCATTTTCATACTAGGGCTTTGTGAGTTCTCCTAGAAGGCCTAGTTTGGCAACCTTGGTGAAAGAGCTGGGGAAAGAATTTCATCACCTTAAATAGCATTGCTGTCCGTATAATTAAAACCATTCACAATTAAAGCAGGTCCCTTAGATAGGGACCAATTTGTTGAAAATTTTGCTAGTTTATGATATTTCATATTTTATAATTCTGATTTTCTTTTCCCCCAGTTCATTGGTAGGCCTCTTTTTCCCTGCTGTGACGGGAATAATGGCAGGTTCTAATCGATCATCTTCGCTGAAAGATACTCAGCGATCAATTCCTGTCGGAACTTTAGCTGCAACTCTTACAACTACTTGTCTGTATCTTGTTTCTTTGATGTTGTTTGGCTCTGTTGCCAGCAGAGAGAAGCTTTTAACTGACAGGTAATTTTTGGTTAAGAATTTGTTTGTATAGCTTTTATTGATATAAAAAGAATTTGTTGTAATGCACAGTCATGTACAGTTTATTTTCTTATTTAATTAGGATTAACATCCCTAATTTCCCACTTACCTTTTGTACAGATTTGTAGCTAAAAGTACTTAGATTAGCATTCATTTCAATGTCTATATATACCTTGTACTGACCATGTAAATGATCAGAAAATGGTAATATCATTCAAGTTTTCTTTTTTAAAGTGAATTTATTGAGGAACCTGAGAAAAAATGAATAGGAAGATCAGGCTTCCTCATAACAACAGAAAAAGGAAAATAAAAGGATTAGCTCAAAATGTCTATTTTATCCCATATTAGTATGTATCTGATCCTGGTCTGACGTTGAGCATTCACTATTTCTTTTTTCTTTGGGAGGCGGGTTTGAATTAATTGGGAATATTAGTATTGTATGTTTTAAAATAAATTATGGAGATATTAGGAATATTATATCTGTCCTTGTCATTTTGGATACTGATAGAATTTCTGTTCACTGGTTTGAAGTCTGATTTTGAGCTTTTATGCAGGCTACTTACAGCTACAATTGCCTGGCCTTTTCCTTCATTAATTAAAATTGGAATTATTCTTTCGACTATGGGTGCTGCTCTTCAGAGTCTGACTGGTGCCCCACGTCTGCTTGCAGCAATAGCCAATGATGATATTTTACCTATTTTGAACTACTTTAAAGTTGCAGATGGCGGTGAACCACATGTTGCTACCCTTTTTACTGCTTTCTTGTGTATTGGATGTGTCATTATTGGGAATCTGGATCTTATCACTCCAACTGTAACTATGTTTTTCCTTCTATGTTACACTGGTGTCAACCTATCCTGCTTCCTTCTCGATCTACTAGATGCCCCTAGTTGGCGTCCTCGGTGGAAATTTCACCATTGGAGTATGTCCCTTGTGGGAGCATTACTATGCATAGGTATGCTGTCTCCCTTTGTTTTCTCCAATTAGTTTAGTCAATTGTTTCTTTATCTCATTATATTCAGATGTGAAGAATCTGTTTTAGATTTGGCCTGTTCTATTATATGGTGTGTGAAGGATGCATGTGGGATGATTGAAATTCCTTTATGTAAATATAATAAATAGACATATAGATATGGATAACAGATAATGCACTGACATACCATCATGTATGGCACTATAGGTGTGTCTGACAAGCTTATAGGGAACTTATTTAAGTTTGTTAAAATAGTTTATGACTCATCGAATCCTATGAAGTTTTATGGACAAATTTATGATATAGACTCATGTAATAAAAGCTTACTAAATAAATGCTTAATTTAATTGTTTACCCAAGCACACCATGTACAACATTTTAGACAAAAGGATGTGGTGAGAACTGAGAAGCCCTGTATTGAGTGTATTTTAGTGTATATAACCTTACATTGAAGCCTTATTGTAAAAGTGGAAAGGCTATGTATGTACTACTGACGTCTGTAAGGTGCAAACCTAGCTTTGTTATGTATAATAAGTACAATTGAAAAACCAATACATACAAATAAATGGGATAGCTATTAGCTAGCTGCTACTTCACCATTGCTCAAGCTGCACATAATAATCATATGCAGCAATCTTGTTTCAGATGTGCTATTGTGAGGAGCTTTGAGAGAAATTTGAAATGTCTTCCAGTTGTTTATTTGAATTGGCGAAAGCTTGTAGCACTCCCCCCTTGCTATATGTTTCTCTTGTATGAAATGACTGTATATGTTTCGTTCTTTAATAGAAAATTTGATTTTATATGGGGATTGTGTCAAAAGCTTAGTTATTTCATATCTACCTAACCTCTTCACTTATTCAAGCGTTAGTTGTTGAAACAGTTTGCTTTTTATGAATGGTATTGTAGTAGTAAGTAGGCTCTGAGCATTAAAGGAAAGGTCGGGGAATGGTTTCAAAGATGCCTATTTCCAACTAGCATTTTGTAGCCTTGAGTCCCTAGGGTATTAATTTTATTCTATAAAATAAATGAGGATATGAATTTCCAATTTTCCCATCCCATTTTTCTGGGAATGGATGGTGATTACTTGTTCTAATGGAGCGCCTTATTTTGTTTTGTTTTCTTTTTTGTTTTCTTCACTAACATAGTATTGTTCATTCCATGGATAAAGCATGGAATGCAATCTTATAGGATGTGGCCCCCTATTACAAAGGTTTATGAGAGAAGAAATATAGGAAATGGAAATAAAGCTATTTAATGTTAGTTACACCATGTAGTTAGGAGTTAAGAGTAAGAGAGGTTTGTATAAAAATAAACTTAGGGGAGAGAATCAGACAAGGACGGGAAATATGTTGTTGATAGGATTCTGATCCCTTGAAGAACGAAAGCTATTATTTTCTATAATATCCTAAATTTTGGAAATAAACACTGTTTCACTCTTTCTTCCTCAGGAAATTCATCTTGTTTTATTTTCTGATCCAGTTTCTATAATAATCATCCTTTTCACTTACCAAGGTGACATAAATTCTCTCAAAGAAAGATGGCATAATCCGCATTTTTACAATAATCCTTGGGCTGGTGCTTCTTTTATATTCCCAAGACTGCAAACAATTGCATTTCAATGAGTATCACATTTAGACTGTAGAAAATGGTTGACCATGTTCACAGAAAGAGATATTTGGTTTCCTGATAAGGCTCTTTCCAACATGCCTCCAGTATTTACTGAGGTCCACTTAAGGCTTATTGTAAAGCTTGACATCTGGGTTGATAGGTGTTTCTTCAGATTGAATTTTCCCAAATCTCTAATTTGAAAATGAATAGGATAACTGCAGATGTAGTTCGTAGTTGATGTAATGGCCTATGTGAAGAGAGCAATGCATGCACAATCTTGAAATACTCCATTTTTCTCTCACAAATACTACAATTTAGCATTGGGAATGAAGTATTTAGAATCTATCCACAGTTTGCTATTATTCATTAGGTGCTGACTACTATAGTACTGCTGCTACAAGCGTGTTCATCTTGAAACTTGATTTTGTGGTGATCATTACTTGTTTCCTTTGCAGTGATCATGTTCCTAATCTCTTGGTCATTTACTGTGGTATCTTTGGCCCTTGCAAGCCTCATATATAAGTACGTGAGCATTAAAGGAAAGGCTGGGGACTGGGGAGATGGTTTCAAAAGTGCCTATTTCCAACTAGCACTTCGTAGCCTTCGGTCCCTAGGAGGTATGTAGCATTCAAATTTAATCATGTGCTCTCCTCAAGTAAATGATACATACAGAAAAGAATGACATTGTTGAATTTGGCATCTATGTATGATTGAATGGTCAAGCACTCGAGATAGATTTGGTTGATCCACTAGTTTGTTCTCCTTTCAAAAGTTCCCTAACCCCCAAAAGACATAGCTATTCGTTCTGATGATTTTTCATTCCTGTTATCTTGGAAAAGTTATTATTTTAGTTGATTTAGAATTTTCATCTCCTTTCACTCGGTTACCTATTCAGCCTGATCCCTTAATTTCAGTTTGAATCATTTCAAATTGAATTAAAAGAATTTTGACTGGGTTATCACATTGTGGAACACCTTGCACTAAGTTTCTGTTTTATTTATTATAGACTTTGCAAGATAATGTTGAACAGAAATTCTTGACAAAATTTGGCTTCTCTTTTTACGATATATATTCATTTTGATAAATGTTTTCGAAATTAAGCCTTACTCGTCACAGTTTGCTTGATTATAAATTTCAATCATAGCACTTCTAAGTTAAAACTTGAATGGCTGTTACTTTCTCTAATATTGCATGTATGTCTCATGATCTAATTTATCAGCTACATTTTTTAATATCTTTGCCATTCAGAGTAAGAATCTGATGATTCGTATGTTAAAATTAAAGCGGTTTCTGTTTAATAGTGTCAAAAATAAATGTTTTTATGCGCATAGAAAAAGCTTTATAGCATTATGCTGCTCATTTTTTTTTTCTGTTAATGTATTTGTTATTGTAAAGTTAGGTTCCCCTAGCAACTTATTTTCATTTATTTTTGTAGCAAACCAAGTGCACCCAAAGAATTGGTATCCCATTCCACTAATATTTTGCCGTCCCTGGGGCAAACTGCCAGAAAACGTTCCCTGTCATCCCAAACTTGCAGATTTTGCTAACTGCATGAAGAAGAAAGGTCGAGGAATGTCCATATTTGTCTCTATACTAGATGGTGATTACCATGAATGTGCTGAAGATGCCAAAGCTGCTTGTAAACAACTTAGCACCTACATTGATTACAAAAATTGTGAAGGTGTGGCTGAGATTGTTGTAGCCCCTAACATGTCTGAAGGCTTCCGTGGCATTATTCAGACAATGGGCCTGGGCAATCTCAAGCCAAACATTGTGGTGATGCGTTACCCAGAAATTTGGCGAAGGGAAAACTTGACAGAAATCCCTGCCACCTTCGTTGGGATAATCAATGATTGCATTGTTGCAAACAAAGCAGTGGTTATAGTTAAGGGTCTTGATGAATGGCCGAATGAGTATCAGAGGCAGTATGGTACAATTGATTTATACTGGATTGTAAGAGATGGTGGTCTCATGCTGCTTCTCTCTCAGCTCCTTCTTACCAAGGCGAGCTTTGAGAATTGCAAGATTCAGGTCTTTTGCATCGCAGAAGAGGACGGAGATGCAGAGGGGTTGAAAGCTGATGTGAAAAAATTCCTTTATGATCTTCGGATGCAAGCGGAAGTGTTTGTCATAACAATGAAATGGGATGCACAGACGGATGGGGGTGGTGGGACTCCACAAGACGAGTCAACGGAAGCATTTACTAGTGCTCAGCAGAGAATTGCTGATTACTTAACCGAGATGAAGGAGGGAGCACAGAGAGAAGGTACTCCTCTAATGGCAGATGGTAAGGCTGTGGTTGTGAACGAGAAGCAGGTTGAGAAGTTTCTTTTCACAACACTTAAGCTCAATTCAATAATTCTGAGATATTCAAGAATGGCTGCTGTTGTATTGGTAAGTCTTCCTCCACCTCCACTGAGTCACCCAGCATACTTCTATATGGAATACATGGATCTGTTGCTGGAGAATGTACCCAGGCTTTTGATTGTAAGAGGTTATCGTAGAGACGTTGTAACTCTATTCACGTAGTTTTAAGTGGATTCTAGGACACTAATCACATTTCTCCCTCACTGTTTATATTTTGTAGCTTACATGCAAGTGCTCATTCTTTGTACCATTTTTCTTGCTCAAGAGGGTCTTTTGTATTCACCCGTTTTATAGGAAATATCAAATTATTTTCAACTTATAATTTCCTCATTATTTTTTGTATCGGATGACAATTAGTTGTTTACTATTCTCGTTTCCAAGGTCAATGGCATCAAAATAATGGCTATTAACGTTTGGAACAGCTTGAAAAAGTAATTCCTACGATGAAGCATCCGTATACTTAATGGCATGGCTCTATAACACGGAAATCTTTTATGAATAGTTTTATGCATAACTTAACACAAGAACATTTTATGACAGTTTTATGCATAACTTATTTTGGAGGATTGGTTGCTGCAGCTTTGAATGTGATCGGTGAATCTTATTTGGCTAGTGGTGGTTATCATACATTTCGGTGGAAGCTCGTCCATCTATTTTTTGCGTTTTCTTTTTTATTCTCTTGAAAGTGTATTGAAAGAGTAAACGGTTCCTAGTAGAGCGTTTAACGGATGTACTAAGAGTTTTTACGTGTGTTGTTTTTTCATAATCTATTGAAAGAGTAGACACTGTATGTGTTATTTTTTCATAGTCTATTGAAGGCCTAGACACTCACTCGTATAACATCTAGTGAACACATAATTTTTTAACTTATGTGTTCAATAATTGATCTTTAATATATTTATTAAATTATGGTTGGTTGAAATATATTAAATAATTTAGGATGTTTATGTATTTATTATTTTTATTTATTTTTAGTTTTAAGTAATTTAAAAGTTTTATTTATTTCATATTTTTATTTAAGTAGAATATTAAATAATTTAGGATTTATTTTTATTTAAGATTTTGAATAGTTTAGATTTTTTTACTCATACTTTTATTATAATTAGGACATTAAATAATTTATAATTTATATTTATTTAAAATTTTGAATAATTTAAAAATTTTATTTATCTCATATTTTCATTTAAGTAGAACCTTAAATAATTTAAAAATTTTATTTATTTCCTAGTTTTATTTAAGTAGGACATTAAATAATTTAGTATTTATATTTATATAGAATTTTGAATAATTTAAAAATTTTATTTATTTCAAATTTTTATTTAAGTAAGATATAAAAATTTTAGGATTTTGAATAATTTAAAATTTTTATTTATGGTTTTATTTAAGTAAAACATTGAATAATTTAGATTTATATTTATTTAGAATTTTAAATAACTTAATTTTTTTATTTAATATTTTTATTATAATTAAGACATCAAATAATTTAGAAATTGTGTTTATTTCATATATTTATTTAAGACTTTAAATAATTTAGGATTTTGAATAGTTTAGGGATTTTATTTATTTCGTATTTGTATTTAAGTAGGATATTAAATAATTTAATATTTATATTTATTCAATATTTTGAATAATTTAAGAATTTTATTTATTTTAAGTTTTTATTTAAATAAGACATTAATTTAAGATTTTTTATTTAGAATTTTTAATAATTTAAAATTTTTATTTATTTCATATTTTTATTTAAGAAAGTCATTAAATAATTTAGAATTTATATTTAGTTAGGATTTTCAATAATTTAGGAATTTTATTTATTTCAAAATTTTATTTAAGTTAGATATTAATTAATTTAGGATTTGTATTTATTTAAAATTTTGAATAATTTAAATCTTTATTTATTTTTATTTAAGTAAGACATCAAAGTAATTGATAATTTTAATTATTCATTACCACAATAACGTAACTTTTTCTACAATAACTCATTTATAAGTTATTCATTTCAAACGTAATAATGTAACATACTGGTGGTTTAGTATGAGAAAAAGCAAATTTAAGAATCAAATCTAAACTTTGTGTTGTTATGGCTAATTCAACCATCAAAATTTTTGGCATAGTTTTCTTCGTTGCCCTTGCCCTTATTTCTCAATGTAATGTTTCCTTCAAATGTATGGATTTCAATTTTCTTTTTCATATTTTTGTTCATAACTTCTTCTTCTTTGCATCATGATGTTAGGCTATGGTGAATGTTATCCATGGGATATCGTTACAAGCCAAAAGAGAACAGGAGTTAAAATACAAGGAAAACCAGAATGGAATGTCACTATCACCAATAAGTGTCCATGCCCAGTAAAAAATGTGGTTTTGAGTTGCAGGGAATTTCAATCTATTGAACCCATAAACCCTTCAATCTTGTCAGTTCAAGGAGATTTGTGTCTTGTTAATGCTGGTCAACCTATTTATAATGACACTATCCAATTCAAATACTCTAGGGATACCATAGTCTTATTATTTACCAAGTCCTTTGACTTATTTTGTTCTTAAATGCATCATATAAGCATTTAAATCTTCACTTTATTTATTATTGTTATTTGCTTTACAAGCATCATAGTTCTTCAATAAAACATTGGATTTGCTTCTTAATTTCCTTCTGCCATTTTTATGCTACATGGAATACTATAACTTGCATTGATAGCTTTACTTGCAATCAATATTAAGATCTCTCAAACAAAAATTAACTTCTAGACTAAGACTTAGGTTTTATCATTATTCGACTCATTCATGTCTTAATAATAATCTCCATTTTTTATCATGAAAAATAATATTAACTTTATAAAAAAAAATATGTATATTGTTTTCTATCTGATCGTCTCATTCACTTGGTTCTTTTGAAAATAAAAAAAGAGACAATTTTTTATAGATATGATGTTGAGTTCATATTTTAATATGTTGAAGAAAAAAAAATTCTTTTTAAGTGCACCGTATATTCTAGTCATTAGAAGGGATTAGAGAAGATATAGGATTATAATTTTTAGAACATTAATCAAAGCTAGTATAATCATGGTATCATCAAATGTAATAAGAGATCAAGATATCACAACATAATATCAAAACATCATATTATTAAAAACAACTAGGCATAACATTCTTAGGAAACAATTGTTGTAGAGCAACAACATATCATAAAAACAAATGTATATATGATCATAGTGACATACATTATTTGTGTAAGTATGTTTAATCAAATCTTAGATAAACAAAGATAGACAGTATTAGAGCGTAAAAACTAAACATATCTCACAAGAATAAGATTATCAGAGCATGAATATCATCGGAAATAGATAGATATCAAAACATAAAGGATTGAGGTATCAGAGTATGAATGATGTAGCTTAAAAGATATATGACAAGTTGCAAGCATATATTAAACATGTGTTAGATTTAAGAAGGAAAAACTTCATGCATTTATGACATACAATAAATTGTAAGATGGTTATGCATATAGGTATAAAGATTCCTATTAGTTCATATGCAAAAGAATGTACATACAAAAATTCTATACCATTGTCTATAGTTTGTGCAAATGTACAAAAAGAATACAAGTTTATGGCCTTGTTACAAAATTGTAGACATTTTCTCTCCCTTTTGTTATAATAAAAAAGGTTGGCACATTCGACTAATTTTGGAGGTGAAGGTCAAGGTGGCAATTGCTTTGTTAAGGCTTGTGTTTAGGAGGGTGAAAGTGAGTTTGTTTAGGGTGTTTGAGTTGGTTGGGTCAATTGAAGAAAGTGGGGGTTTAGACTCTTTGGCACCAATAATTTGAAGAACCATGGTTCACATCTAATCAATAAAGAATCTTACTAATGAGGTCAACTTTTCTCACTAGCAAGAATCATAAGCTTCGAGTATTGATTGGACTTGGACGACAATGGTGTATGTTCATTGTGACAATGATGCTTATGATATAGTTTGAACACACAAAGGTTTAGATCTTGTTGAGTCAGAAGATACAACATTATTGGTTTTGACCATAACAACTTCTTGAAGAGCTTTGGACTTGGCATCCTTAAGTGTGAGCTTCAACATTTGATTTAGCCTTTCTTAGTTGCAACTTCAATGTCTACTAGGACTTTGACATGTGCTTCTATAAGACACTCAAGTTCAACATGAATTTGAAACTCAACTTCTTTAATGCTTCTTCTCTCTACATAGTGCAAGCAACCTTAACTTTCTTTTAGATTCTTAAGATTAGAAGATATGTTTGTGCATTAAAGAGCTTGCAAAAGTTAGAAATGACTAAGTTGGTTGGTAAATAGTCCCACAACAATGAGTTGGACACTCTTGAGCACTAAGGTCGTTTTGAGCACTAAGGTTGGTGAATGTTTATGTATAGTGCTAACCATGACAAACTTTAACATAAATTTTGGTTAGGGGTGTCATGAAGTTTTTGTCTTGGTGTATAATGCTCTAATCATAGATAAGGTGAGTGATGGTTGGTTTAGAAAGGGTTGGTGATAAGTGCTTTAGGTGGCTTACCTTGGAAGTTTTAGGGGTTGAAAGTCTAGAGGGATAAAAGAAGTGTAACCAAGCATTGAATTCATAAAATATGGTGTTTGGATGCACATGGATAAGCTATGACTTTTGTTTTTGTGAAATATTGTAGGATAAAATGAACTAGCTATGACTTTTGTTTTCATTAAATATTGTAAGATAAGATGAACTAGCTCTTTGAAATCGTTTTGGTATAGAAAAATGTTTGAGTGGTTAATGAACATGACTACAAAGAAGAAAATGAAAGGGTAGAAGGATAGGTTGACAACATACCTTCCTACTGGTGTTGTAGAAAGGATTTTGTATCATTGTTGACTACACACTAGTCTTAACTAAATGAAACATTATGTCTACTATTACACAATTAACTTATTTTCGATGTATTATGTTTTGGAGCATACTAATACAAAATTATCAACACAAATATTATATTCCATACCAATCTTTCCAATACCTACTAGCTTGCAATTTGTTGTTTCCTTTGAATATTATGTTTCCTCCTTAGCACTTCTTCCAGTCTAAGATCATAGACCTTTCTCTTTTCTTACTACTGAGAACATCTACAACTAAAATTGTTTCTTTCTTCATTAGGTACCCAAATGAACTTGTATCCTCTCTTGTTAGTTGGTAATGTGTGAAAGCATTGAATGTGTTGTGCTAGTGATAGATGTATGAGGTTTGGTCGTCTCTTTCTCAAAACTTAATCATCTTTTATCATATGATTTTTAAGTCAATGAACTTAAAAGATTCTTGTTAGTTGGGAAATGCTTGAAAGCATTATGTGTTGTGCTTGTGAGATACATGAAGTTTGTTCGTCTATTCTTCAAAACTTAAACATTATCATATGATTTTAAGTTAATGAACTCAAAAAATTCAACCTATTTTTTTTTTTTTAGAGTTTCAATGAACATGTTGTTAAGGCTCTTGGATGTTCTAAAAATTGTAACCTATAATGTCCATAAATTAGAGAATACTGCGTAAGAATCTTATCAATATAGTTATAGTTAAAATACCTAATTTGGAATAGGCCCATGCTGCTATGTCATATGTTTTTAATACACTTTTGTATGCTTTTATTTGTGTTTATATTAAACAACTCATATTAAATAACATCTTTGAGATAAATTCATCATCTTTTTTATAGGACTTTAATTCTCATTTCTAACAATATCTATCATATCAATATGATATGTCTTAAAAAAATTGAATCATGTGTCGTACATTGAGAAAATCTTAAAAAGTCTTAAAACACAAACCAACTCCCTTCTTATGTTTTAATATGTTTTCCACAAATTATGTTTTAGTTAAATCAAAAATTGTTTTCACTAAACTCATAAATGGTTCATTATTTAAAGTAATAATATGCTGTCATAAAAATATGTTTATTATTTGTTTCACATATGATCAAATATATCAAGTTTAAGTAGATTATTTTGATAAAAAGTTTTCACGTATTTTGTAAATAATTAATTATCTTAAATAATAATGATCATGTTAAGCAATTTTAAAAACTATAGTTTTGCACAATAGATTGTGTAAATGGATTATATTAATTCAAGATAGTTTTTAGGTTCCATGAAGAAAAAAAATAATTTATTGTAATTACTAAGTATTAGAATATTTCAATCAATAACTCCAAAACTCTTTGAAAAGAAATTTCTTTTAATTTCTCTAAATTAACACATTTTTAATATTTTTCAAAATAAGAATTATGTAGTTATCTGAAAAGAGGTTGTTGAACAGATTTGCTCAAAAAACAATAAGTTTTTTTAACATGCTATAAGCTTTTTATTGTAAAACTAGTATAACAATATTTGAGTTATTTAGGTATACATAATAGTTTAATTTAATAAAAAATCTATGTAAGGTTATACGAACTAATCGGTAATAAATTCGTATATAATCAAATCAGCATAAAAAGTACTTTGTTTTCACTTTTTTTTTTTTTTTCATTGTGTTTATATTATATTGAATTTTATTATTTAACAGTAATCATTGTTATTGAATTATTTTACTCTCATGAACACATTTTTAAGAGGAAGGGTCACTTGTGGTTGTAATTTTATTTTATTTTTTAAATTAGCGAGATAGAGAAAAAAAATAGAATTCTTTTATGGATGAGAAAAAATAAAAATGATATTATAAAAAAACAGAATGTAAAAATATTAATGGAGAACCTTTTGAAAAAAAAAAAGAAGAAATATACATGATTACTCAATTGTATCTCATTATATCATATATGAGTAAGTATTAGGAAAACTATTAACTTTCTTTCTATGAAGAAGAGGACATTTATTGAATGACATATACAAAATTCACAAGGGACCAAAAAATTATTAATAAATATTTATTATTTAATAATTAACATTAAAAATAATAAATATATAAAATATATTATAATAACTAAAATTGATAATAATAAACATATTTCAATATATTAGTTATATCTTAAATCTATAATAAATGTTTTAAATTGTAATATAAATTATTTTTAATTAATATTATAATTACTATCAAAATTTCATTTAAAAATAAAATATTTTGAATTGCATGTTTAATTATTCATGATAACTTTAAATTGTAATTTATCTATTTTGTTATAAATTTTAGTCAATTAATAAATATTTGTTAGGCTACATGCAGATTCTAAATACTATTGTCATAGGATTCACAAAAGTATTCACCATAGTATATGGTGTTTAAATTTTTATAAGCTTATTATTAACCTTTCCTTCACATTAGTAATTCTTCTATACTTACCTAAACCTTGAATCTAGGTACTTAGCTGTAATTCTTCTGTACCTACCTAGATCTAGTACTTAGCTGTTTCATTGGAGTATGATGGATGAAATTATCCGAACTTCCTCAATTCATTAAAATTCTAATATTCCTGTCCTTGACTAGAAAAAAATGAATAGATCTTTTAGTTGATATATCTGTTAAAGTATTGTAAAACAATTGGAGTGATTTTGTCAACTGGTTGCTTTCTGTGGTGTTAATAGTAGCTATATCAAGAATGTCAATTTGATGATCCGTCTCGGGAATCACTTCCTCCCCAAATTAAACAAGAAAATAGTGCTTAGAAGCACATTTATAGCATAGACTAAATTTCGCATAAAACGAATATTGTATTTCTTGAGAAATTAAATCTTTGTTGGAGATAATTTTCTCATGGATGAGACTTTATATTATGATGTTAGTAACAATGAAGGCTTTGTTTCCAATTTTGGTGGGGGCTAGGTGAAAAGTTTGGGAATGGGTTGAAATTGGAGTTTTTATGCAACCACACTTGAAGATACATATGTAGTGTGTCATGCAAGAGTATGAGGGTGAAATTTCTCTTTAAATAATATAGCTAATGAGACTGTCTGTATTAGAAAAATTGGGCATCTCCATTTTACTTCTCTTTTCAACTTTGGGTGCAACTTACCAATAAAACAATCTAATAGTAACGCATCATCCATGCCATACACTCAGATGAAAATATCAAATAATTGACAATCCACTACTTCAGTTTTAGAAACTCTTGGTGTGGGTCCTCAAATTGAGATGAGCCAAAATAGATTTGTAGAGCTATTTTATTGTTAGAGTAAGTGTTTATCTAGTTTTAATTTCTCTCAAATATGAAACTAAGTTAATGCTATGCCTTTTAAGCTTATTGATACACGATCCATCTTTTGGTCTTTTGGAATCTCGTAAATGTGAAAGAATATTCTGTTCTTTATATCCATTGTAATATGTCTTCACTACCAGAGAAGTGAAGAAAATCGACCCAGGAATGTTGTCTCAACAATGACGATGAATTGTGTCTGGCTGCATGCTCTATTTTCTAAGCCAACTGAACCTCTAAGAAAAATTAAGGACTGTGTAATTACTACTAATTATTCATTATATCTATCAGATTATTCAATAAACTTATTAACGATAGATTATATTATTTGTAAATATGTGTTATTTGTAGTTGAAGTCACTAAAAACACCAAATTATATCAACTTGTATATTGATAATCAAAAGAAAAATAACGATAAAAATGTTCTAATCAATTATTCTAACTGATGGAGCAGTGAGCCCTTATCATTATAAAAATGGAGCTGTCTACAACACAAATTAGAAAAGAAATGATAAAGGATAATTATAAAAAGTCATAAGAACTTTTACTCAGCAGGTTGAACAATCCAGCCTTCATTTTTCCTATTATTTAACCGTTTTTTTCTATCTTTGTAACTGTTTTAGTTAATATAATTTTTTTAGTCTTTTCATTGATACCTGCCTTCTGATCATTGCTTTTTTTAATGAGGACTCTTGTTATTATTTCCATTTTGATAATTTTTTAACAATATACAAAGAGATTCCCTCATACATAATTTGTTTATCTATTTTATCTTTAATAACATTTTTAAATTATAATATAAAACTTACAAAGACACCAAATATAATATTAACTTAGTAAAAAAAGGTAACTAATAATTAGTGGAAGAAATTTCCTTAAATTATGAAATTCAATCTTGCAATTTTTATTTATAATAAAAATTATTATAAATATTTTTCTATATATAATAATTAATTTTTAATTATAATTTTATATTTTATTATTTATATTATTATTATAAAATGAAGGGTGCATACATGAGCATGTGTTTTTACTGTCATACTAGGTCACACATATCCACCAGTAAATATTAATAATAATAAAAGTAAATTGAATTTGAGCTTTAATTATTTATAATAAATTTTGAACTATAATTTATACCTTTTATTGCAAATTTGAATAATCTAAATAAATATTTACTAGGCTACAAATACATTAAAAATATACTAGGAGCAATAAATAATTCATTCCAATTTTTGTAACTGTTTTAGTATATAATTTTTATTTTATTTTTATCATAGTTGACATGCATTTTGATAATTGTTTTTTCTAATGAAAATCTGTTGTTATTACTATTTTTTATATCTTCTTAACATGCAATAATAATATTAAGAAATAGATAAATAAATAAATAAGCTACTTTGGCTCACTGTCATCGTTCCAAGGTGGTTTCCTCTTCCCACAACCAAGACCCAGAAAACTCACACAAACCCATCTCTCTCACCTTCGCCATTTCATCTAAACAAAACCACCATTTTCTTCTCCACTTCCCTCTCCTATTCTTCTCTCCTTTTTCCTACTCAAACCAACCTCTCACCATAACACCAAAACCCACTTCGCTCATCTACCCGAAAGTTTCGACACTCACACCGGTGATTTCATCTCTGATCCGTTTTCTCCCCTTAAATCCATGCATGTGCTGCGTCGCGTTTTATATCTACTGTGTTTTAACCTTTCAATTGCACTTTTCTTCAACTATTATTCTGCCTGGGGAAAAACTTTCTTTTCTCACGCCGAACCCTAAGCTAATTTGTGTCAGTGTTTTTCCAATTGTTGCTGCGCAGGCGCGTGGTTTTGGGAGCACAAGATACGGATATGGATCAGCATGAGGAGGAAAGTAACAGCAAACAAGACGATGAGGTTTAAGCATTAGTCTATTGTAGGCTGCTTTGTTTATTTATAAGTTACATCAATGGTCTAGTTTTTTTTTTTTTTTTTTTTTTTTTTTAATGACTTCATGGTGCCTATATTGGTTGAGTATTTTTGTTCTTTTTCTGTGGTATTCAGTAGGAAAATTTAGCAGTTTGTGAAGGGTGACTGTAAATTGGCTGCTAATTTTGGTATTCGTGAGGATTTGTGGATGTGTATTTAAAAAGTTGTGTAATGGAAGTTCTTGGATAGTTCATTCATTCCAAGATGACTTGTTGAGGCTTGACTTCTCTAATGTTATGCAGGAAGCTGTTGCTCGCCTTGAGGAAATAAAGAAATCTATCGAGGCAAAAATGGCTTTACGTCAAAGCAATTTGAATCCTGAAAGGCCTGGTTAGTTAATCTTCTGTTAGTTTTGAACAATTATTTATATGCTTATGTTTTTTTCTGCCAATAGGAATGGATATTGATGTGTGTGAGCTGGGGTGCTGTTAGTAGGAAAGTTAGGTAGACAAGAGTGATACGTGTCCATGTAAATGGGCCGCAAACGATATGACCTATTAATTAGCCGTTTATTATTTCATTAGTGATAATAATGTATTAAGATTATTAAAACTAATTTATTAAACCAAATACTTTTGGTAATTGATATTTAAACAGATATCTGTTGAATAAGGTAGGACCATGGTAGTCAAAATCACGATCCACTGCGTAAGAAAGACGAAGAAATAAATTGTGCAGGCCTATAATGGAAAAAGGGATTGAAATTTGGATTAGCCAAGAGCTATCGGAAACCTCGACGGCTAGAATAGATATAATTCTTCAAATTACTGGGAGAATAGAATTACTTTCTCCCTTATTGAGTACCTTTGATAGACTACTTGATCTTAGGGTTGACTCCTAGCCATCATGACATTAAGTCTTATACCTCCTTCATAATAAAATCAGAAAGCAAAAAAATGGCTCCCTAAGATGAATAATAATAGTTTTGCTGTTGTAAATAAAAGTCTTTTTCTTATGCATGATGTGTTAACAACTTGATTGGAAACGTGCACAAGAATGACATTTGTGATCAGAGAGATTCTTATCTTGTTATTGATTTAACATGATTCAGAGCTTCTACCTTCAACAACTATTGCAGGGTACATTCTGCTAGCAATATGTATTGCTTCGAAGACGATGTATTGGAAGATAAATGGGAACTCAATTTTTTAGAAAATGAATCTTGATGACACTCTTATGTTAGTTTCTATATAATATAATTTCTTAGATTTTGTTGTCTAATGCAAATATTTGCAGACACATTCTGGTAGATAGATAGCTCGAGCAATTTCTTTTGAATGTGATTCTGGACTGCTTCCTTGATCCTGGAAGCTGCTTGTTGTCTAAACACACTACTGTTATTAGTCAATGTAATACTATTTGATAAGTTTTTGTTCAATATAGAAGCCTGTTTAATTTAGGAAATTAATATGTAAGTTTTCAGCATATTTTCAAACTAATATATAATTTGAGATATAAATACAATTCATGTGCTTCCCCTTAATAGGCTAAGTTTTTAAAAGAACTGGTCTGTAGCATGGTATCAGTGTTTTCTTGGTAAACTAAATTTCATTTTCAGCAGAAATGGACTTTTGCGTTATCCATGCTTCAAATCCAAAAGGCTTTTGCCTGAGGGGAGTCTCTTAGAGATATGAAAACTATTCTTGGGCATTCACTGGAGGATTTCAAAGCACAATTCACTTCCAAATAGCTCATACTTTGAAATTTTATAAATAACCGAATCCAATTTGTGAATATTGATTATTGGTAAATGACAAACCATGACCTGAGTCCTATCTAAAATTCTGCTTGAAAATAATTGAGCCACTCCAAGAAATATAAGACCTAAACACTAAGAGTCTTGAAACAATTTCATGGGATCTCCACTAAAACTATATTAGACTCCCTGCCTCAGTCTGGAGGAGTAGAATAAGAAGCTCCCTTTTCCTTTATTTGAAAGTACATAGCCATGATTTTGGTGATTTAGAACACATTGAGCGATCCCTAATGTGCTATAACTGAAATAGCACAAGCAAGCAAAACACATGTTTTTTTTGTTGAGAAATATGAACGTGCCATGCCATGCAAATAATTTATTCATCAAGTAAAATAACTTCAATTATGTCATTTTGAAACTTAAACCTAGAAAGTAAAATGAATGCTTGAAAATTTTCTTTTCATTCAAGATAACCAAAATTATGATCTCAGAACAGTGTAGAAAGTCAAGGGTAAGTTCTAAAAGTTTTTCTTGCCTGGGGAGTCCTTTCAGATCCAAAACATTCAAATCCCTGCCACACAATTCAGTTGGAAGCATTCATGTGTGCAGTGTAGTAATTAAAAATCACTCACATCGTTTATGGATTTCCTATTGGTCTTCCCCTCGAAATTCACTCAGGGCCATTTTATATCCCTAGAAATTCGAAAATTTTCTAAAATTGAAATGACACCACCCTTAATTCACTATTCTATCCTTCCTATGTGAACAAAATAATTGCTCAATCTTTCAGCTCAAAGATCTTATTGCTTGTTTAGGTAATCATTTTAGGGGAGTGAACATACATTTAAACTGATAGAGGAAGGATCCCCTTTGCTATTAAAAGTAATTTTTAGAGGTTGAAAAGAAATCCGAACATTGGATAAATAAGTCTAAAGAAGTGGGTGGCAACCACTCGTAGAGCACGATTCCTAAGTGTTTTCAGAACCCAAGGAAAGGAGTGTCACCCAAATTTCAAAATGTAATGTAGTTGAAATTGTAGGCACAACGACTGAAAGTGAAAGAACGAAGGAAGAGCGAGAGAGGGGGTTGCAGAACAAGGTCTTTGACCTGTTGAATGTTTGTTATATTGTCCTAGTACTAATTGCATGAATAATAGTCAATCCGCTCTTACATGCAGACTCAGGATTCTTAAGGACATTGGATTCCAGCATTAAACGTAACACTGCGGTTATTAAGAAGCTGAAGCAGATCAATGAGGAGCAGCGTGAATCTCTGATGGATGAGTTGAGGAGTGTCAACTTAAGCAAATTTGTCAGTGAAGCCGTGACTGCAATATGTGATGCCAAACTTAGAAGTTCTGATATACAAGCTGCAGTTCAGGTATGGTGCTTTTGCAGATTTTTAACCCTGTTTTCTGTCATTTGAAGTTTTTTCTTCGGAAGCCAGGGGATCCATTGATTAGTTATGGTTACTGTGTGAATATTGTACTGAGTTAGTTTTCAGTTAGTTCATTTTAGTCAGCTGGCATATGACAACTGGATGTAGTTGTTTCTGTTCTTTGTAACTGTTGGCTGTAACTGTTTTTGTTCCTTGTAGAGCAAGCTACTTGTAGTAATATAATCTTTGTTTGTTGTTAGGGGATTTTAAATGCAATGACAAATAATATTTTCTTACTTCATTTCTCTCTCTCCTTGTTTCTCTTCTTTATGAACTCTAACATTGTACCTGGAGCTCCAGGATCCTAGTTGCTAGTGCTCTGCTTTATCTTCTTCCACTGCACCGATATCTTTCTCTCATTCAATCTCGGAAAAATGAGAAGGAAAACCATACAAATCAAGTCTGATTAAATCTTTCCTAAATTTCTAATTATGCTAACAAATCACAACTAATTATGGTTACTGTACTATACAACACTTCCCTTTCTTAATGGTTCTTCTATTGATCGAAGATAAATAATTAAGTACACGATTTAGCACACAGATTAATTTTTCCACAAAAAATTTATTTGTATATTAATTTATATAGTGTGTATCTTAACTTAAATACTTGCCTTCTGATATGCTCCATCATTTGCTTCTTTTTGGAAAGATCTGTTCTTTGCTTCATCAAAGGTACAAGGACTTTGCTCCAAGCCTGATTCAAGGGCTTCTCAAAGTCTTCTCTCCTGGAAAACCTGGTGATGAATCAGATGCTGATAGAAACTTGAAGGCAATGAAGAAGCGCAGCACCCTGAAACTTCTATTGGAACTTTTTTTTGTTGGAGTTATTGAAGATGGTGGCATTTTTATAAATATCATAAAGGATCTTACCAACGGGGAACAGTTGAAAGATCGGGAAGCTGCGCAAACAAGTTTGACCCTTCTTTCTAGTTTTGCTCGTCAAGGGAGAATTTTTCTTGGACTCTCTGTTAGTGGGCCGGAAATTCATGAAGAGGTGTTTCTTTTATTAATCTTAAGTAGAATATTCTCATGCTTTCTATTTCTCATTTTTGTTTTTTTCATTTTTAGATTTTCATAATAATCTTTAGTCATTTTTCATCATGATTGCAAGTTTAACTTCAACTCTCATTTCTATTTTTATACTACTCTGTATCAATCAAGGATTGTTCTCTGTTATTAGCTGAATTCTATATTTTCCTGTACTGACAATCTGATGCAGTTTTTTAAAGGCCTTAACATCACAGCAGATCAGAAGAAAGTTTTCCGGAAAGCATGCTATTCCTTTTATGATGCTGCAGCTGAACTGCTTCAGTCTGAGCATTCTGTAAGAGCTTCTGCCTTTACACATACACATATTAGAGAATTCTGAGAGAAAAATATAGTATGAACCTGAGAATTGTATTTCTATAAGGTCACTTACATAGAGAAGGTTGTTATCCCTCTTTGATTGTTGATCAATTTTGCTTTCCGCCAGTCACTTAGATTAATGGAGCATGAAAATTCGAAGATTTTGAATGCAAAAGGAGAGCTCAGTGATGAAAATATTGCTTCATATGAAAAGCTTCGTAAATCCTATGACCATTTGTACCGAAATGTTTCGTCGTAAGTTGTTTTGTTTACTTTTGACTATTTCAGTGCTGTTCATTGAATATGTTCTTGGTGCATACTGACTAAATATATTCTTGAAACACTAAGAACCCCAGTTTATGGTACATGTGTAGCCGTACCTGCATATTTCAGCCTATCACTAGCATATATATGTGTTCATGAAAGCTTTGATCTAGTGAGACATTCAGTCAAGCAAATTTGAGGCAAATCTGGATATGATTATCTGTTGGTTAGGTTAGTTCAGGGAGATCTCTGTCCTTTAGAAACATAGTGCATTTAGGTTCATCTATTTCTATATGTTAAGATCTCAGTGCCTGAGGTGAGCTCCACCCTCTAGCAAGTGCTTATCTCTCTCGGCCTGGTACCCCAAATTGGTTAAAGAAAGAATTTGTTGCCTATGTATGATAAGTCTGCTTCACTATCCCCTGAGTTCAGTTTTTCTTAAATTCAGTATGTCACTCTACTGTCTAACTATAAAAGTCTAATCATTCTTGGGTGAATATTTCTTTGATGTTACTAATTATTCCCTTAAGTTCTTCAATCCTGTAATTATGATTTTCTTGTTATAGATTAGCAGAAGCACTTGATATGCAGCCTCCTGTAATGCCAGAGGATGGACACACGACTAGGGTTACCAGTGGTGAGGAGGGTATTTCTTCTGCTTCTGGTAAAGATTCTTCTGTTGTTGAACCAATATGGGATGATGAAGATACAAGGACTTTCTATGAATGTTTACCTGATCTTAGGTTTGTATTTCTAAAATACTTCTCTGTAACAAATATATTTGTCGAGTTGATTTCTGTATTCTTTCCTATTTAAAGTTTTGATATAATCATGGATGGTTTGAAGTTTTCCTTTTAGTTGGTTCAACAGTGTTTTATTTTATATGGCCTGCATATTTTTCTTCAGAGCGTTTGTTCCTGCTGTTCTTTTGGGAGAAACAGAGCCAAAAAGTAGTGAGCAATCTTCAAAGAGTCAAGACCAACCAAATGTAAGAACTCATTGGTGAATTTTTTAAACATGCCATAAAATTTATACAATTTTCATATTTCTTATATCTTGTCCTTGTATTGTAACATATCTTATTGTGTGCATTCTTGTATTTCATTTTTGTCTAATAAAATGCCTTTTCTATTAAAAGTCTTTTTCAGTCAGTTTAGTCACTGTGCCATATAATTCTGTGAAAGAATAATATAAACATTTCCTCATATAACCATCCTGGTGGTGTTTTTTTTTTTTTATCTCCTTAACAATCTTCTGCAACTACTCACTGACTTCAAGATATATGATTATCTAGGAAATATTACCTGAATCAGACAAAGGTCAACAGACCACCGAAGAAAGTGGAGAGAACTCTACAGAGTCTAATGCTTTGCTAGAGGCAGAAAGCACAGAAAGAGTAAAGGATAAGGAAGAAAAAGACAAGTCTAAAGAATTGGACAGAGAGAAGGAAAAAGAAAAAGACAAAGATAATGATAAAAAGGGAGAAAATGAAAAAGACAAACTTAGAAGTCTTGAAGGGACAAGTTTGGATGCTCTACTGCAGAGACTACCGGGTTGTGTGAGCCGGGACCTTATAGATCAATTAACTGTGAGGATACTTTATTTTACTCTATTACTTATTCTTACATTGTATGTTATTTTATGTCATTATTTGTTATGCCTTTTTGTTTAATCTGTTAGGTCGAGTTCTGTTATCTGAATTCAAAATCGAATCGGAAAAAGCTTGTGAGGGCTTTGTTCAATGTACCAAGGACATCTCTGGAACTGCTAGCATATTATTCACGCATGGTTGCTACACTCTCAACTTGTATGAAGGATGTCTCCTCCATTCTGTTACAGATGTTGGAGGAGGAATTCAATTTCTTAATAAATAAAAAGGTTATTTTAAACAATTTTGTGTATACGATTAATTTTTTAACCCTCTGCTCCAAATTTAACTGATTACTTTTGTTATCTGCTTTTGAAATGTCTTTACAGGATCAGATGAACATTGAGACGAAGATAAGGAACATCAGGTTCATTGGAGAACTTTGCAAGTTCAAAATTGCCTCTCCTGGCCTAGTCTTCGGTTGTTTGAAGGTATAATAGACTAATAATCAAACTATTATAAATGAAGGCTAGATCCTTCCAATTATGATTACAAATTTCTTAATGTTGCAACTTATGTTTTGGAGGCATTCCTACCTACATTGTCGACAGTGTTCAGTTTTGCCATGATGATATGTTGCGTTTTTTTTTTCAAGACGCCCTTCTTATTACTTTATTTTATTTTTTGATTTGGAAGTCTTAGGTATTGATTAGTTGTATGATGAATTATACTTTGTTATCTTCAATATTTGATGATTCAAAATGTTTTCATGGATCAAATGCCCTTTGTCTCCGTGGTCTTTCCACGGATTAAGATAGTCCCTAATTGTCTTATTAGAATACAATATGTTTTTCTGGTTCATATGCATGAAGAAGACTCCTTTATTCTTTTTAATTTCACGAAGTTGAAAGATTCATCCAAAGTTTCAAAATGCAAAATTTGTTTGGGAAATTTGCCACATTGATGAGACGTAGTTGTTGTGCATGCTTGTTTGTCTTCCCTGAATTTTCCCTTTTCTTTACATTTTGTTTGTAGATTATAGATTATGGATTGTTAGGAAGGATGGAAGTAGCCACTAGGATGAGGATAAGTCCGATGAAGAAAATTCTTGGGTTGTCCAAAGTTTTCCCTTTTCCTGTTTAATTTTTTTGAGATATAGAGCACCAAACTAATCTTTTGTTTAAAGCCTTGCTCAATTTAAAGGTAAGAAATTGTTCAATTTGTCCACTATCAATTTGTTATCAACATTAGGAAATTATGACCTTAAATCTAGTCACTGTGGTTAGTATGTTACCCAAATCGAAATCTTACCTAGGATTGGGAAAGAAGTGGAAGATTGTCACTGGCAGTTTTTTTTTTGGAAAACTTCATTTATTCTGGTTTGTGTGGCAGGCGTGCTTATATTTCTTTGTTTCAATAGAACTCCTTACGAGCAATGTTTCTGTATACTATCATCTAAAAATAATAGTTATTAATGACTGGACAAAACCAATAAATAACTCCTCACATGCAAAATTATAGAAGGTCCCCTTTAAGATCAAACTATATCCTAGCTTAATGATCATAACATGTATTGTTAGATCTTATTGTAAGTGCAAAATAAAATTAATGTATACATATGCTTAGAAATAACATAGATAAGAAAAATAACATAAGTCTCGATGTTTAACAAAGTTATATTAAAAATTCATAATCTTAAGGCCACATGCAGCTCATATAAGTGACACAGCATAACTTTTTGGCAACACAGCTCAAACACATGAAAATAGTCTAAACCTAGAACTTTAGTCTCCTCTCACAGCAACATCGGTGTTGGCCTAGATACTAGCACTGCCACCAATTAACATCAACATGAACACCCAACACTTTTGTTACAACAAACCAAAACGGACAAACCACCTGTTAAAGAGCAAAAAGAAAATAGATATATAGATTGACTGAAATCATGTGTCGAATACGACATGGGTGAGGCTTTATATTGATCTATAGAAATAAATACACATAAATGAAAGATACATGGTTTCCTTGAAATTAGAGATAATGAGCCTATAATCTGTATTCATTACATTATATTTCCTGATCTCAACATTCTCTCTCAAGCTGGAGCATTTAAGTCATAAGTGTGCAACTTGTTACAGATGTACCTAATTCCTGGCCCTTTCAGTGGTTTAGTGAATATTTGTGCCAACTGATCACTAAAATTGATGCAGCTTGTAACAATATCTTCAGATTCAAGTTTCTCTCTTGTGAAATGACAACCAACTTCACTGTAATTGCTCCTCTTGGAAGACATGGTTGGATATCATGGCAAAACTGCTTTGTTGTCACATATGGGAGTCATTTGATTTAAGTTACTTTATCCATATGAGTTCTCACTTAACCAAATCCATGACCATATATTTTGCTTCAACATTTGATCTCGCTGCAACATTTTGTTTTCTAAGATACTAGGTTCCCTCCAACAAGAACACAATACCCAAATGTGGAGTGTGTATTACTGGGCGAGCCAACCCAATTGGCATTGATGTATCCTTCTGAGTATGCCTCCTTTCTTCATAAATGAGGCCTTTGCCAAGAACACTTCTAATATATTTTATGATCCAAATGACTGCTTCCCAATGTTCTTGGGTAGGAGAGTTGAAAAATTGATTTATCCCACTTACTGCTAGGGTGCTGTCGGACTGTAGGTACCATATTAAAGAGCTAAAGAAAATAGAGATAGATTGACTAAAAATAGACATATATTTTCCAATTCAGTTACTACTTACTACCTCTATTTAATTCCTATTCTAACAGTCTTGATGTTTTCATACACTAAATTCAATCCTTGATTGATGTCTTGTTTACCTTCCAGGCCTGTTTAGATGATTTCACACATCACAACATTGATGTAGCTTGCAATCTTCTTGAAACATGTGGTCGTTTTCTGTATCGGTCTCCAGAGACCAGTATACGAATGGCTAACATGTTGGAGATATTGATGCGCTTGAAAAATGTAAAAAATTTGGATCCAAGACATAGCACTTTAGTGGAGAATGCATACTACCTTTGCAAACCACCAGAAAGATCTGCGCGAGTAGCTAAAGTTCGTCCTCCATTGCATCAGGTGAGATTTTAAATTTTATTCTCTCTCTCTCTGTCTCTAAATAAGTTTCATAATCAGTTAGTATTTTAATGACATCTTCATTGCAGTATATCAGAAAATTACTTTTCTCTGATCTTGACAAGTCTACCATTGAGCATGTGCTGAGGCAACTGCGCAAATTACCGTGGAATGAATGTGAGCCATATCTTTTGAAATGCTTCATGAAGGTCTACAAAGGAAAATATGGTCAGATCCACTTGATTTCATCTCTTGCTCTTGGATTAAGTCGGTATCATGATGAGTTTGCTGTAGCTATTGTTGATGAGGTATGTTTGATATTACTCTTGAATTTGGGATCTCTTCATCGTACAATAAAATGATGCATAGTTTGAGCATTGCCTACCTGTTTGCATGTAAACTTGGTTTTAGACTGAACTAGGGTTGCCTCAATTGGAATCTATACACTTCATTTAACATGTTAATAATAACCAAATTATTTTAATTTAATAATGAGAAATTTACTATTTCAAGTTCTAGAACCAACTGTTTTTCCAAGGGACGGGAGTTTTGCTGAAGATTTACAGCTCCAAAAGATTTGAAGTTTTGGAGTGACATTCTGACTAAAGATATGATTTTCAGGTTCTTGAGGAGATTAGAGTTGGGCTGGAGTTAAATGACTATGGGATGCAGCAAAGACGCATTGCTTACATGCGATTCTTAGGAGAGCTTTACAACTATGAGCATGTAGACTCTTCTGTTATTTTTGATACACTATATCTCATTCTCATCTATGGTCATGGGACATCAGAGGTATTGATTTTGCACTTTTTACCTATTTTTAGGAGCAGAAAGAATTAAGCTTTTGCCGTCTTCTGTATTGCTCAAACCAGAAATTATGTTTCTTTAAAACAAAGGCATCCACTCTATATGTACCAAGTTTGTTTATGTGCTTTAGATTTTTCATGAGCTTTCCTTTCCATAGTCAGTATTAGAATAATCCACTTCCCCCATTTGTCTTCTATTTTTTTTTTTTTTAATTAAAACTCCTTCCCCGTTTAAGTATTACTTTATTTTTAATGACCAATAATTTATTATTCTCTTCAATAAAAAAAATTAAATTTGTTAGAGATACGAGGGAAGATACAATAGGATGGGATATTATTCAATTTAGAAGGATTTGAGGATGCAATATCACTAGTCAACAATCAACAATCAACAACCATAGGTTTCAGGTCTCACTTAGCTCAGCTGGTCAAGTCCTTTGCAGTGTATTGCAACTACATGTAATAAAATCCTGCCTACACCCATTTCCCTCCATGTTGTGCATGAATAACAAAAAATTATTGCTTGAGTTGTGAAGTATTTTTACAACCAAACTATATATGGACAAAAGAAAAATCATCAATTAAAGCTTATTCCATAAGCTGGGGCTTGCTACATTGATGAGTTGATCCTTTGAGCCCTATCAAAATCTAAAACATTCTTCAACTGAACATTTTGAATATCTTTCTTAGATGTTTTTTGTATCTTGAAGTATGTCATTTACTCTGTGTACTTTCATTATCTAGCATTTTCATAGATCTTATCATCTAATCAGACTTGGTAAGTGCAATTATACCCTCCACCCTAAACATTTCCAAATCTAAATGGGTATACTTTTTGATGCTTTATCATTATTATTATCTACTGTTTCGTTTACCTTATTTTACTGATCACATTGTTACTATGAAAAAGTTAAGCGGTCAACACAGATCATAGTTCTGCCATGTGGCTTGAATGTTTTTCTTTGACTCTTAGTTTACTTATTTTTTTGCTTGAGAGCCTTCTCGTGAGATTATGAAATCGTTTCTTTATTCTTGTCAGCAAGATGTACTTGATCCACCTGAAGATTGTTTTCGCATAAGGTTGATAATTACTCTGCTTGAAACTTGTGGGCATTACTTTGGTCGTGGCTCTTCTAAGAGGAAACTTGATCGGTTCCTAATACACTTCCAGAGGTATATTTTAAGCAAAGGGGCACTGCCTCTGGACATTGAATTTGACTTACAGGTCAGTCAGGCAGTCCTTTCTTAATTGTATTTCATTATTTGGGTATGGTTAATATACTGATTTGTTTCTTTATTGATTTGATTTAGCTATATTTTTTTGTTTACTTTGGTAATAATGTTGGGCTACTAATGTTGTAGATATGGATTTGTTTTAGTGGCCTTGTATGTCATATTATGTGGAAATTGCAGCTAACATCTGGATATTTAGAATTTTGATGAGCAGAAGATTTGGTAGCTTTACACTTTCCTAGCTACTTTCTTGAATTTTATTATTATTTTGATTTGACACTTTCAGAGAACTAATTGTTCTTTATTCTTGTTTGGTTATAGATATCTTGGTTTTCTTGTTTATTCTTGCTTTTAGTGGTTACTAACATCATCTGCGTGCATGACTACATTCTGGAGTTCCTTTCGAAGGTGGACTTAGTATCAATGTAAAATGAGATTTGTTTATATGACTAGCTTGTTGTAGTGTACTACCTCCGTCCAAAATGAGTGTAGTTTTAAGCTTTAACCTAAATTCCAAATTGACAAATTCTTGATTTTCAATGAAGTAATTATTTTGTTCATAATTTGCCCCCTTATAAATTATATCAATGTTTGTATTTGCGGCAAATAAAGGCAATGCATTTATTGAGATTAGAGGATGAGCTTATTTTCATAAAATTGTTTCAAGTAATACATTTACTTTTATTCTTAATTTATGTGAAAAACCCTTAACCTGCAGTCATTTTGGGACGGAGGCTGTCTTCCTAATTTTGGCAAGTTCCCACAATTGACTAAGGTTCTGCGTGCTGATGTTTGGAATGAAAATAGCACTTGCATGTTATGCCCACCTTGGAAAACGTGATAGCTTTATAGGAGAATGCTAGCTGCCAAAGTTTACCCTATACCTCGTCCTCTCTTCATAATATACTGCCGATTGACTCAAGTATTCCTTTTAGAATTGTTTATTTAGCAGTAGATTTCGCAAACTGTCGCACTAACTACAAGGTGGCATTTCCAAGCTAACTTCCTGTAGTAAAATCATTTTAAGTTAACTTTTGTCATGATAAATGGTATATATATCTTTGTTGTCTTGCATTTACTATATTTGTTCATTATCTGCAGGATCTGTTTGCAGACTTACGACCCAATATGGTTCGTTACACTTCTATTGAGGAAGTGAATGCTGCTCTAGTAGAACTTGAGGAACATGATCGGATAGTTTCTTCTGATAAGGTCAGTAGTGAAAAACATTCTGACAATGAGAAGCCTTCGAGCAGGACCACTTCCACTACTACTGTGGTTGGCAATGGACAGAGCATTGATAATGGTACGGAGGAAAATGGAGTGCAAAATGATGTTAATGACAGTGAGACTGATTCAGGGAGTGACACAATTGATGTAGAGGGTCATAATGATGAAGAGTTGGATGAGGAGAATCATGATGATGGCTGTGAAACTGAGGATGATGAAGATGACGACGACGATGGACCTGGACCTGCATCCGACGAGGAGGATGAAGTGCATGTGAGACAAAAAGTGGCGGAGGTGGACCCTCTGGAAGAAGCTGATTTCGATCAGGAGCTCAAGGCTGTAGTGCAGGCAAGTCTTTAACATAATTTACTGTCTTTGCTTGCTCCTTCTACATTTCTGCAAATAGTTTGATGCTTCCGTTGTGAATTTTAAATTTTTTTCTAGGAATCCTACTGCTACGCTGTTATGATAAAGAAAAGCTAAACTAATTCCCTCTAATTGAACAGCATCTGGAATTAAAAAGAATACGAAAAAGGAAAATAGAGACAATAAATAGATGATTCTATTCATATTTTTTTGGATATTAGATTAGGATTATAACTTCATTGTAGACTATCATAATTATTGAGCTGGTCTTGTACTAGTTGAACTGCACTTGCACAATGTGTTTGTATTTATTTTTTATAATATGATATCACAACGAGGGTGGGCCTTGGCACAACGGTAATGTCACTACTTTTTAACTTAGAAGTCACATGTTCAATTTTTGGAAATAGCCTCATCACTTGTTGGGGTAAGTGTCAACCCTTCCATGGTTTCACTAGGCGGGAGACCTGAGCACTGATTTGCGCTTTTATATCACAATTATTTGGAGATTTTTTTTTTCCTTCAAATATATTCTGTCATCGCTTCACTCTTTTCCTCCCAATCACTAAATTTCAACAATCTCTTGTAATTTAAGATTTGCCTTCAGAAAGTAAAAGCAGCATTGTCTTGTTTAGCTATATCTGGCTGTATTTCTAACTTTTCAAAGTACTTGTTTCATAAATTCTGTAGGAGAGTATGGAACAGAGAAGGCAGGAGCTACGGGGTCGTCCTACGTTGAACATGATGATTCCAATGAATGTATTTGAGGGATCTACCAAGGATCACCACGGGAGGGGAGTTGGTGGGGAAAGTGGTGATGAGGCACTGGATGAGGATACTGGTGGAAACAAAGAGGTTCAGGTTAGAGTTCTTGTGAAGCGTGGAAACAAGCAGCAAACAAAGCAGATGTTCATCCCGCGGAATTCCTCACTGGTGCAGAGTACAAAACAGAAAGAAGCAGCCGAGCTTCAAGAGAAAGAAGACATCAAGAGGCTTGTTTTGGAGTATAATGACAGAGAAGAGGAGGAGCTTAATGGATTAGGGACCCAGCCGGCAAACTGGATGCAGAGTGTAGGTAACAAGACCAGTGGCCGCGCCAACACTTTGGAAGGGAACAGTGGCAGAGGTAGTGGATCAAGACATCGGCATCATAATTATTCTGGCGGTGGAGTATATTATAGCAGAAGAAAGTGAATACAGAAGGCAGATATTTGATGCCTTCTTCCTCTCAGCATGACAAGTATTTGAAAACAGTTCATCGGATATTCCTTAGTATGGCCTAGCCTTGTCTTTTGCCACTACCCTGCTTAGCAAAAAATTAATGGCAAAGGCGAGTTATCACTTATCTTGGTGAGTGGTGGTTTCGAACAGCGTGTTGGAGATGCAGGGATTGTAGAGATGTACACACTCGGTTTCCTGATCTTTAGGTGACATGCAGGATGTAAGATTGTGGTTGCCTGCGTACATGTTACAAATGGATCGCCGCCTCCAAGCTTCTTGTATAGCTATCTGTATGGAGCTAAAATCAATGTTTGGTTTTGGTGGTTTCATTTCAAGTCAGCCAGAGGTTGGATTATATCATGTGAAGAAAGAATATAGGCAAAAAAAAAAAGTCTTGATGCTTTGTTAACATATCAAAAACTGTGTCAATCATCAGGCCAAGAATCGACCTCACTTTTGGACATTTGGATTGCATATTATCATTGTTCTTGTAAAAACAACTTCTATAATGGGGTTTGGTACACCAAGAATACTCGTTATGGATGAAGCCTAGACGTTGATGGGTACTCATTAGTTGGGTTGCTTAATATTTACGTATAATATGAAATCCAAAGAATATTTAATTGGGTTACTAGAGTTCGGGTTCCCAGATTAAACTTACGGCAGTTGCTTCCTACAACTCGTCAATTGCGTCCTGCACCCCATCAATTTTCCAAAGTCACAGTTCTGCCCTTCCCAGATTTGGGAGTGTATAAAGTGTTCTCGAATCACTATTTTGGAATACAATTTTAATCTTTCCAGAACACGTGTTTGGAAAATAGATTTAGAAATACATTTTTGAAATATGTTTCGAAAAACAGATTTTTGAATATACTTTTAGAAACTGTTTTTTGGAGATATGTTTTGAAAATCTCTTTCCCGAAACATGTTTTGGATTGCACTTTTCATAATTCAACTTTCCAAATGTAAAAAATATTTTGCAGGAACGGAATTTTGCATATTTTTCGGAAAAAAAAATTGTTCGAAATAGCAGCAGTTCGAATTAGCACTTCCTACAATTTCTTCACAAATAACTGCAGACCATTACAAATCAATCTCTTCAATATCATACAACACTTTAACCAAAACAACTTCCTCAACCAAATCTAATAAAAAAATCTTTAATGCCCTCAAGCACCAATGTTGAGGATGAATTGTACCTTTGACGAGTTTAACGATGGCTGTTCAAAACCTTAATCTATTTTATATTAATCCAGAGGAGTACTTTTATCCTTTTATTGATGGGGTAAAGGAATTGATAGGATGAGCCTAAACAGTTTGGTTATTATTTAGGATAGGATGAGCCTAAACAGTTTGATTATATTATTCTAGGATTAAACCGTCTAATTCTTAATCCTTTTACGTTAATTCATTAATTCAATACGCAGTTCAGTGAGACAATTTTACATTTATTCTTTAAGACATTATTCTTGAGTGAAATCACTAACATTTAGAGTTATAAAAGATAGTTTTTTCCTAGTTTAATATAAAAAAAGTTATTAATGATGTTATAATTTCTTAAGTGAAATAGACTCTTCAGCACACCTCCCACATTTCTGTCTCATGAGAAAATCTACTATGCAAGTTCTCTCCTAATGAACTTTTATGGCCTAGACAAACTTTTAATGTAATTTCTTTTCCAATACAATTTACACACTCGTGTGTATCCATTTGTTTACATCTCTAATACAATTTCTACTAGTATTTTTCTACATCTCTATAGGGATATAATCTCACCCCTACAATATACATTAAAATTATAATAATTAATTTTTAACTTTATTTTAGTCTAATATAATCCTCGTATATATCTGAACTATAAATTCAAATTTCAAATTGTAATTCCTTCAATTTTTGCATAACTAGGGTGTGAGAATCTTACCCCTTTGAATATTATATCCTATTGATGTTAAGAATTTTACTCTTAAAATTCTATCCAGCAAAAATTATATCAATTTGAATATGTAAATTGTGTTATTTACACAACAAATAAGTATATTAAATTCAAATTCTTAATCTGACCATTTAAAAACAGTAAGATGACACACATAGCATATATTACATAATTAACCAATAATTAAGTTAAACTTAATAAAAAAAATCAATCATAATACTTCAATAAGATACAATAAGATCCTATTAAGGTTAGGAATAGTCTTTTTACTCACAATTAATATAAATATTCGTGCATAAAAATTTTGTACTATCTTTCTTATCTCAATACTAACTTTATGAACTCTTCATGTTATTATTTTAATGTGGGTATTTACCAATCTCATCGATTAAGATGAAGAAGGACAAAATAGAAAATGATTACAGACGTAAAGAGTTGATTTGAGTATTATAATCATGACTTAATAATTTTTTTTATGTATATTTGAATTATGTCATGATAGAGTTTAATTTTTTATCCCGATAAAAATTGCATATAGTTAAATTTGATTATGTTTTTATTTATACTTTTATATGGATGTACTTTCACTATAAAAAATTATTTCTCCTAACTCATATATCATTTTAGAAGGATTTAAATGAAAACATATAATAAATGACTAAAATTGAATTTTGGAATACCAAACTCAACTCATTGCTTACTTTTTTTTTTCTCTTTCTAATAAATTACCTTTATTTTATTTTTACAAAAATACTTTTATTCTATTTTCTAAGTTTAATTAAATAATTTAAATAAATAATTATATTATGTTATTTTGTTTTGTGAGAAATAGGATGTTACATGGTGGCACTTAAGGACATTATCCATTATCCATTCCTCCGAATCATATAATGCCACATGGGACTAACGAATCTTTGGCCATCTCAATTTGGCCTTCTGAGGCCACAAATTTCTCATGTGGCTGCCATTAGATACATCATAGTCCTTTTGCAACCAAACCATCCCACAAAACATTTCAAGCAAAAGAAGAGACCAAACATAATTTCATTTTCCTATTCTCAGTTTTCACAAATGGCAACCACTGCAATGACCACTCTCCCCCAATTCAGTGGTCTCAGACCCCAATTCTCAGCTGCCCCTGTGCACAACCTGGTCAGCACTTACCATGTCTTTTTTACTATACATATAGACACAAAGATTGAACATTTGAAATGCTTTAGCCATTTCTCATTCATCACTTTCATTTGAAATGTAATTGTGATAACTGGGTATGTTTTTTTTTTTTTTTTTTTTTTTTTTTTTGTGCAAAGGTTGCTGTCCAACCCATGAGGCGCAAGGGGAAGGGTGCTTTGGGAGCTCGATGTGACTACATTGGTTCATCCACCAATCTGGTAGGATCTTATGAGTTTGAGTCATTTATAAATCTCCTTACCCTTTTGTTGTTTCATCTGAGTGCTTTACAAAGCATAGTAAAATAGAAGTAGCTCAGGTTTTAGATGGGTGCATAAGATTAAGATATTCTTGTTTGTACTTGCAACAATCATGTGAATTGCTGGATGCCTATGCATAATGGTGCTATAGAAACCACATACTCAATTACATGATTTTTTGTGTGTATATTTGAGTTACTTAGAATAAGGATGTTGGATGTTTTTCCCAAATAAAATGTGAGATAAGATGAGATTGTTGAGATGTTGAACAGATTATGGTGGCTTCTACAACCCTGATGCTGTTTGCTGGAAGGTTTGGATTGGCTCCATCAGCAAACAGGAAAGCCACTGCAGGGCTAAAGCTGGAGGTGAGGGACTCAGGCTTGCAGACTGGTGATCCTGCTGGTTTCACCCTTGCTGACACCTTGGCCTGTGGATCTGTTGGCCACATCATTGGGGTTGGGATTGTTCTTGGCCTCAAGAACATTGGTGCTCTCTAAACACCACTGCCTCATGCATCAATCTGTAATCAATTAATTAATCATCTACTTTATTTTCTCAAGCTTAACTTAATGCTCACCTTATCCTCTCCCTTCTAAACACACAAAATATAACTGTGATGATGAAACAAAAACCAAATGTTGCCCATAACACTAAGCATTTACTTTTGAATTTCTACCAATTTTTGACCTGCATCATGCAACTTCTTAGGCTGAACATAAGTAAGAATACAGAATTGAAAGAGTAATATATAAGTGGGATCATTTTCACCTTATAGATCAGTTTAACAACATAACCAATTGAATAGAAAGGAAGAATCTAATTATTATATGTTTTTTATGGAAGATACAGCTACGTATAAACATTTGTTATGAGCTCCACATTAATATGAGACTACTTCATATGTTATATAAAGTTTAAAGGTTTTCATCTATTACAATCATCTTTTTGAGTTGGAACCTTGCGCTTAAGTCTTAAGAATTAGTGTTTCCATTGAGAATTTAACTATGGGAGAGACTATCTTATAAAGGGACGAATGAGCAGACCAAAAAACAGAGTAAGAAGAGCAGTGCAGCCAAAAAATAGGGTAACGAAGAAGGGAGTGAGACTCAAACGCCAGAACGAAGTATAGGAAAAGCTGAGATCGACAAAATTTTAAGTGAACCATGCAAATAAAACCCAAATGAGCTCTAAAATTTTATGGGCACAATATCTCCTTGCTACCCACTTTGAAATATATGGGGTCTTTTGGCATCGTGGAACTATATGCCATTACTCATAATTCACATCAATATCCCACATATTAATAAAATAGCAAAATGCAAGAGAAAGAAAGAAAAAAAAAATCTTGAATCTGATATAAAAGAGGTGATTACAACAAGTATAATAATCTATATGAATTAAAAGCACTTAATATTTATTAACAGCTAATCAATCACAATACACCTTTATCACCTTTATCGTTATGTTAAGCTTATTAGACTATGTACATGTTCGAAATTCATGAATATTGAAGAAATATTGTCATAATCTTATACAAACAGTCTCATTTGACACTCGTAAAAATATATATGCTGCAAATCATACACCGTGCTAATAAAGAGTCTACATGAGAAAGAAAAAGTAGTTCAATGGCTATTAAAACGAAATGAGATTGGAACTTTCAAATTGTAATGTAATAAAGAGTAGGAAATAAAGGGCCTCGATATCATTCTATGTGTCAATTAAAATACATAACAAGTGGCCAGGCCGGACAAATTGGACAGTTTAAATTAATCATTATTAGGTTGGTGATAGTAAGTAATTGGTAAAAAAGTGTAGATTTAAGATTAGATGGATGGAAATAAGTTTGATGAGTAATATATAATTGGAAAATGATACTTTGACACCGCATTTTCTCTTACTTCCGTTTGACACTCTGACGTGGTATGTGCTGTCCCGCATAACAATGAAAGAGAAAACGTAATTGTTTTAGAACACATGTGTCTCAGGAGTGGAATGTCTAAGTGGTTAACTCAGTTTAAATATGTGGTTCGCTGTGTGTAATTTTGGAACACACACGTGTCTGAGGGATGGTATGTCTAAGTGGTTAGCTCAGTTCACCTAAGTGGTTCGCTGTGTGTAGTTTTGGAACACACACATGTGTCTCAGGAGTGGAAGGTCTAAGTGGTTAGCTCAGTTCAAATAAGTGGTTCGTTATGTGTAGTTTTGGAACACACACGTGTCTGAGGGGTGAAAATATTAAGTGCTTAGCTCAGTTCAAATAAGTGGTTTGCTGTGTGTAATTTTGGAACACACACATGTGTTTCAGGGGTGGAATGTCTAAGTGGTTAGCTCAGTTCAAATAAGTGGTTCGCTGTGTGTAATTTTGGAACACACACATGTGTCTCAGGGAAGGTAGGTCTAAGTGGTTAGCTCAGTTCACCTAAGTGGTTCGTTGTATGTAGTTTTGGAACACACACATGTGTCTCAGGAATGGAAGGTCTAAGTGGTTAGCTCAGTTCAAATAATTGGTTCGCTGTGTGTAATTTTGGAACACACACATGTGTCTGAGGGGTGAAAACACTAAGTGGTTAGCTCAGTTCAAATAAGTGGTTCGCTGTGTGTAATTTTGGAATACACACATGTGTCTCAGGGGTGGAATGTCTAAGTGGTTAGCTCAGTTCAAATAAGTGGTTCGCTATGTGTAATTTTGAAACACACACATGTGTCTCAGGGTTGGTAGGTCTAAGTGGTTAGCTCAGTTCACCTAAGTAGTTCGCTGTGTGTAGTTTTAGAACACACACATGTGTCTCAGGAGTGGAAGGTCTAAGTGGTTAGCTCAATTCAAATAAGTGGTTCGCTGTGTGTAGTTTTGGAACACACACGTGTCTGAGGGGTGAAAACACTAAGTGGTTAGCTCAGTTCAAATAAGTGGTTCTTTGTATGTAATTTTGGAACACACACATGTGTTTCAGGGGTGGAATGTCTAAGTGGTTAGCTCAGTTCAAATAAGTGGTTCGCTGTGTGTAGTTTTGGAGCACACACGTGTCTGAGGGGTGAAAACACTAAGTGGTTAGCTCAGTTCAAATAAGTGGTTCGCTGTGTGTAATTTTGGAACACACACATGTGTCTCAGGGGTGGAATGTCTAAGTGGTTAGCTCAGTTCACCTAAGTGACTCGCTGTGTGTAGTTTTGGATCACACACATGTGTCTCAGGAGTAGAAGGTCTAAGTGGTTAGCTCAGTTCAAATAAGTGGTTCGCTGTGTGTAGTTTTGGAACACACACGTGTCTGAGGGATGAAAACACTAAGTGGTTAGCTCAGTTCAAATAAGTGGTTCGCTATGTGTAGTTTTGGAACAGACACGTGTCTGAGGGATGAAAACACTAAGTGGTTAGCTCAGTTCAAATAAGTGGTTCGCTGTTTGTAATTTTGGAACACACACATGTGTCTCAGGGGTGGAATGCCAAAAAGAACTACATTTTCTCTTTCATTGTCACGCAGGACAGCACATGCCATGTCGGAGTGTCAAACGGAAGTAAGAGAAAATGCAGTGTTAAAGTATCATTTTCCTATATAATAAGCAAAACTTACCACACCATTAATAGGTGAGTGTGACGTGATCTTTTTGAAATTATATATTACTCATCTTTTTGGTAAGTTTTGCTTATTATATGGATGGAAATAATATGGAATTACCTTAATAGGTGAGTGTGATGTGATCTTTTTGAAATTATTTGACGAAGGTATTTGCTACTTGCTGATTCTTTGACTTACTGTATAGTAAAGAGTGGAAGTGAGTGGAGGTTAAGCAGTCTCAGGTTTGTCTTGTTGGATAATGATTTCCTATTTTGTCTCAGAGGAACAAAGCAGAGTTTTTGGGCTAATCTCTGATGTGATGTTCTTCATACTCTGTTTTCAAATAATAAGGGCCACATTTCCAAGGATTGCTGTTCTCACCCAATAATGAGACTCCTTATTATTCCATCCTTTTTTATCTGCTATTTTAGAACAATAATTGGTGAAAATTTGGGTTACCATACATTATTTTTATTCAAATTTTTAGATGATATTGGTTTATTTAATTATTTTCTGAGAAAGAGAGAAACATAGTAATTTACAGAATGACAAACTAATACATAAGAGAGATAAATCACGTAGTATATTAAGAACTTAAACCACAATAATTGATTGAGTAATGGGAGGTTTATAATGAGGTTTAAACTTTATCCTCATCATTATCATTGCATGCAAGAAAATAAGTAAATATACGAATTTATCCAACTGGTGGAGGTCCACCGACTTTGATGTTTTAAATTTGACCCACATACTGTGAATGGTTCATAGAGTTTCGAGTGTTTATCGCTCAAAATTTTCCCATTTTGAACGCATTTGGTCGTTATCAGTTTTTGTTGGTCATAAATGATGATAACGTGAGGTTTGAGCAGTGTAAAATTTAGAAGGGTACCATTAGTTAGTGTAGAGGAGAAAAAGAACCCAAATAGAAAATGGTTATATTTGAAGATCAAATTCTTGATATTGAAGTTTCATAAGGGAGATAATAATTTAATACTTTTTTATTAATTCATAAATATGAGCTTAATATCAATCCTCCAGGATCTCTCATAAGGATTTTCAGCAAACAACTACACACACATTAGAGCTAAAATGCTAACTATCACAAATCTTACCCATGGAAACAATTGTCAACACCATAATTCACAAGCCACTTAATTCACTATTTAGAGCTAATAGACAAGGTTTTCTTTTATTTGAGTCAGTGCTTCTCACAGCCAGAATCCCTCACGAGCCAAACATGAACTGCAATGATCTTTGATCCAGCATCTTCTCTACTTCCTCCATTGGAACCCCTTTGGTGTCGGGTACAAAACCAATAACGAAAGAAAATTGCCACAGTAGCCAGAATTCCAAACATCATGAATGTCCATGCTGTCCCAATGGCTTGTGTCAAGTAAGAAAAGGATTCTTAAACAATCAGGTTGGAAATCCAAATAGTTGTGGATGATATTCCTCCACAAACTCCTCTATACCTCAATGAATAGATCTTAGAGTTCCCAACCCATGGAACAGTTCCCATCCCAGTGAGAAGAAAATGATGTAAGAAGTAGGGCCTATTAAAGCAGCCCAAAAATATGTGCCATGTCATCTCATGGTGTACCATGCCCTAAGATCACTGCCACCCAACTTTGTGTCATCGTTGGAAATCAAACGCGGTGTAAAAGCTGCAAATTTGATTGAAAGTAGTGTGAATAAATATAAAATGTAAAATTATACGTATAGTAGTGTCAACAATTGGAATTGAAATAACTTGTTTCATTCCCTTCCCTCCTAATAATTGATAGTAAAGTGACATGCAAAATCCTGCAATATGCATGATGTTGTCATCAATTGGAACTGAAATAACTTGTTTTCTACCCCTTCCCTCCCAATAATTGATAGGAGTGTAGTGAACCACAAAATTGAAACATGAGTTTGGTAAAATGAAAAAGGTGGTATATATTTACCTTATCAGCAGCAGCACAAAAACCACAAGATAGTGAAGCCTTTAGGTGTGTCATCGAACTCCATTCACAAGGGTACACAGCTGCTTTGAAATCAGGACACGTGTTGTCAAACTGAGGTATTTCATTAACACTAACCATTGCGGAGTGAATTTCATTTTCTCAAAAAGCAGACAGTTATAACCACCTCCTGCCTCTGAACATTCATGGGTTCATTGGAAAAAGAATTTCCAATAGTATGAGGTAACGTACTACTGAAGATTGAAGAAATCCTGAAACCTTAAGGAAGTGAAGATAGATAAGCTTCAACCAGCAAAGTCCAAGAGGCATATTGAAATAAAGTCCAAGTCATAACAAAAAAATATGGAGTGTAACAACCATATTTTTATGGATTTTTCTTTGGCCCAGAAAATTATATCGTATAAGACTATATGATTAGCTTCAATGAGGTCTAAAGTACATGATTTGTTGAAGGGCATTCTCTAATAGCTATGCAGAGAGATTTGGCAGTGTCACTTCAAAGATGGTTTTACATTTTTGTTGCTCTATTTTTCCTTCTTTCGCTATGGAGGACCCCTTATCTCTAAATATCCTATTAATTTTTCTTTAATTCCTTGTAATTTTTTTCCTTGGAGAAAAATGGTGCCAGGGGATCTTCCATAATGAAACAAAGAAAATTAAAACAATAAAAAAGTAAAGCAAAATGAAGTGAAGCTTCTCAATATATAGGATCAAAGAGGATTGCCAGTAATCTCAACCATTCGCTGAGATATCTTTATTAGGGAATCCACCCCTGACAAACAGACCATGGACGTTAAAAAAAAATCAAAGTTAATTACATAGCCTTCTCTCTGTCTAAATTTCAGTATGTGATTCATCAAACTAAAACAAAAAATTGTTAGTTTTGTGATGTATTTTTATCCCCTCGTTTTTTACTGGGAGATTGTAGAAGAAATTGACCTTTCTATTCTCCCTTCTCACATTTCCTAAGCTATATTGCAAGGACATACAAGTACAACAAAATTTCCAAGTCTTCCATATGAATCTAAGTGGTAAATGTAAATAGAGATTAGAGTGCATAAATTCAACAAAAGAAAATTAAAAGAGAACAAAGAAAATTATGTTAGACAAGTCATCAATGTGGGTTACAGAGAATTTGATAATAAAGGAATGTAGAAGTTGCAAGAATGATTGACATGATTTAGCCAATTCATGAAGCTCATAAACCATGTGGGTGGCAATTCTCAAGTAAATACCAGATTCAGGAGAGACAAATGGAAATATACCTTTGAGGAATAATTCTAACGTAATAACTACCTGCTTAAGAGATAATTTAAAGCATACTCATGAGTTTGGATAGAAGTTATCTCAAAATGATGAGTTGTATCACGTATTTGCTATGACTGTAGCAGAGAATATGAAAGAAATCAATCATTCTTCTTTCAATGCTTGCCCGTGATTTGAGGGTGCAATGGAAGGTATGGTTGAGGAACATAACCCTGTCTTCTCAACTCAAGAAGGAGACTCTTCAGAATCAAATAGATCTCAACAGATTCTGGGTGATTTCCATCAGCAGCAGAAAACATATGGGTTCCACCATTAACATCAATCCAGCTGTATCCAGGTATCTTCTGAACTCCTTTTTCCTTCATTAAACTTCTTATTTTGAGAACACTTGCCCATTCACCAGCATCAGCATGTACATTAGAAAGCAATACATAGTATCCAGAATTCTTTGGGTCCATTTCTTGAAGATGCCTTGAAGCTAGTTTAGCCAACTCCACATTGCCATGGAGCCGGCAAGCTCCTAGCAATGTACCCCAAACACCTGCATCTGGAGTTAATGGCATGTTCTTGATGGTATCAAATGCTTCGTGCAAACGGCCAGCACGACCATACAAATCTACCATGCATGCATAGTGCTCCATCCTAGCACAGATACCATATTCTGTAGTCATGTAACGAAAGTAGTGTATGCCCTCATCGACTAAGCCTGCATGGCCACAAGCAGATAGTATAACAAGAAAAGTAACATGATCAGGGTGAATCCCAGCTCCTAACATCTCATGGAATAGGTCAAGGCATTCTCTAGCGAAACCATGGCTTCCATAGGCAGCAATGATGTTGTTCCATGAAACTTCATTCTTCCCATCCATCAGGTCAAACACACATCGAGCCAAAGCTAGTTTTCCACATTTAGAATACATATCTATCAGTGCACTTCCGACAAAAGTATCAAAATCAAATGCATTTCTTATCACATAGGCATGCATCTCTTTCCCATAATATAGTGCTGGTAAATTTGAAGCAGCAGAGAGGGCAGATGATAGGCTCACAGCATCATACTTGGCTCCGCTAATTCCCATTTGGCGAAAGAGATCAATGGCCATTTCTGGTTTTCCATTCTGTGAGAAGCTTGAAAGCATTGAGTTCCAACATACACTATCTCTTTCGGACATTCTTCTGAAAAATTCATAAGCAAGATCCAGTCTTCCACATTTTGCATACATATCTGTGATGGCAGATCCCACAGTAACATTTTCTAGTCCTTTCTTTAGAATATCACAATGCAACTCCTTTCCTAATTTCATAGCAGCCACTGCAGCACAAGCTGGCAAAACACTAGCCATGGTTAGGCAATTAGGAACCATTCCCTCTTTAATTAACCACCGAAAAATGTTTATAGCATCCATATTCAGCCCATTAAGTACATAACCTGAGATCATAGCTGTGCAAACTGCAACATCAACCAAAGTATTCTGCTGGAAAATCTTGTATGCCGTCTTTACATCTCCACCCTTGAAGTATATGTCAATAAGAGCACTCTTTAAATAGACATCAAAAGGCACCCTATGTCGCACTATGTAACTATGGACTTCCTTACAATGTTTGAGACTCCCAGATTTAAGGATAGAAGGAAGGAAACTTGCAAAAGTGACCGCATCTGGTTTGACACCAGCAGAGATCATTTCATTAAATAAAGGTGCAGCCTCATCTGTAAATCCATTTTGTACATATCCAGCAATCAACCCATTCCAACTTACCGTGTCAGTTTGTGACATTGTATTAAATAACTTGCGAGCATCTAAAAGGTTCCCACATTTTGAATACATGGCAACCAGTGTGTTTGCTACCTGTGGATCAAACCCAAATCCACTACTAATAACAAGACTATGAAGCTGAGCACCAACATAAAATTTCCCTTTTGTAGCACATATAGACAAAATACAAGTATATGTCACTGAATTAGGCTTACTATAAGAGGTCCTCATGTCTCGAAAAGTCCCCATTGCATTGTCAAAATCTCCAATTTTCACGTAACCATGAAGCATGACATTCCACAAAATGGTATCTCTCAGAGGCAATTCATCAAACACAAGTCGTGCATCATGAATATAACCATTATCAGCATACAACTTGATCAAAGCACTACCAACAAACAAGTCCACATGAAACCCCATCAACCGAACCATATTATGAACCACCATACACAACGGCACATTATTCAAACCACCACAAGCTTTAATCACATAAGGGAATGTGTATTTGTCAGGTGAAACTTTACTACCCAACATCTTGAAGTAAAACAATAAAGCAGAATCAAACCACCCCAACATGTAAAGCGCTCTTATCATCCAATTCCAAGGAAGAGCGTAGCACAATTCAAGCCTAAAGAACAATTTTTCTGCATCCTTGATTCTACCACAAAGAACATACAGCCCCAAAATCCTGGAACTCATTGAGCAAATATGACTCATGCCACCAACAACGACTTGGGTGTGAACTTGTCTAACTTGTTGAAGCAAAGAAGCATCTGAACAACCTTGGAACAAAGATTCCAAATGGGTTGTGAGAGAATCTTGGGTCTCCGGGGTGAAAAGATGTGATTTTGAGATCACATTGTTGCATATGTTTGTTGCTGTGTGCATGAATTTGGACCTTGAAATTGCAAGTCTAAACATAGAGCATAGATTTGATGTGTTATACATTTTGCAAAGTGAAAGGGGCATAAGCCATAATCAAATTCGAGAAACCAAAGTAGTGTTGATCCTGTGTTAAAGCATATACCCATAATCAAGTTTTTCACAATTGGTTTGGTGGCATCACAAACTGAAACAAACGGGTTTGCTCACAAAAGCTTTGCTCACATTTAGTGCATGTACATCTAGTCTTCCACTCATTTTCATAATAGCCTTATCAAATATGACAAAATTAATCTCTACATTAATTACATATAGGAATGGATAAAGATTTTATAAAGTAATTATAAGGATGAGATGTATATATATTTGTCCTCATATTAATATCTTTTATTAGATAATTAAAAAAACTTAATAAGTGGGTATTTTTTGACATTAAATATTAGATAATATAATGTTTTCTTTATTATGATTTTTATTTTTTATAAGAAAATTATTTAATTAATATTTAGAATAATAAGAGGGTTGTAGAGGGTATAGGCATGAATATACATGTTTCTTGATGGGATGAGGAAAAAAATGCATATTATTGAATATGGAGATGGAAAGAAATAGTCAAACCCACGCCTCTTTGGCTCAATTGTCATTCCTGAGTCTTATCCATAAACTTGACAAACAAAATCGTTAATACAAAACATTATTTCAAACTTCTTAAACTTCTTTTAACACTTTAGGATCTAGAGTACATCTAATTACATTTAAATGAAACAATTTCATTTTTCATGTATTTAATGTTTTCATGCATTAAAACATTTAGATATAAATAATAGTCTTATAAAAACTAATATAAACTAACAAAATCCAAAAGATGGAACATGTCCAAACTTATAAATCTAATGAAATAAAATTATATTTAGATATTGGTAAATAGTCAATTCACTATTATAATTAGATATATTTCATTTTTAAGTATAATAAAAAAAATAGTAAACTGTAATTTTGTTAGTCTTGTTTGATAATTGAACACATCTTTGATTTTTAATATTTGTCGTGTGTGTTTAGTAAAGAGAAAATTAAAGTTTATATACAATTAGTCTTTCTCTTAGTATGCATTCAAAGCCTTGGATATAAAATACATATGAGTAGAGTTGGGATAAATTAATCTTATTTCTATCAACAACCCACGATATGAAGTCAAAACATTGAATTTAAAATACATGTAAGTAGAATTGGGATAAGTACAATGTTAATAATTGTACATTCACTTTAATTCCTCCTATTAATAAACAAATGCACTAAATATCATACACATAAATTTTAAATCTAGAATGTTTTAAATTTAGAATTATCACAACTAGATAAATTTGTATGAACCAAAGTTGTTAAGGTGTAGTTTAAATTAGTACAAAAGAATTCATATTAACTGAACATACATAAATTCCTTAAAAAATATACTTCAACTTTTCATTTTTATTACTTGTAATATTTAGTATACTCGCAAGGACTTAACAATAAATTTTAAAAACATATCTTAGTATATTTACAAGGAGTTAACAATAAATTTTAAAAACATGTCTTAGTATACTCGCAAGGAGTTAACAATAAATTTTAAAAACATGCCAGGTATAAACTAGACTCTTTAGTGTATAAAAAAATTTGATTTTTAATGCATATTACATTTCTTCAATCATTTTTCCACCAAAATCATGCTAAAGAGTTTTCAAACGATTGAATGTCTCTTCAACGTTTGTAAATACATCAGCAAACTTATCGTACGTTAGAAAATATTACAAATCTATAATACTCTTTAAACATGATCTCCTATAAAATAGTGTTTGATTTTAACATACGACCTTAAAATACAAAATTAGATTTTTGAATAAATTAATTACAACACTATTATCACAAAAAGATAAAGATTTTACATTAGTATGCACCATAGTCTTTTAACGGATTCCTCATCCATAGCAATTGTGTGGAGCATTGAACACAATCTAAGTTTTATAATTTCAAGAGATGAGTGAAGTTATCAATTTACTTGAAATTATGACCAATTGGTGGATGTCCACCAACTATAATCCTTTAAATTTGACCCACACACTGCATGGTCCATGAGGTACAGTTGCAACTTAAATTTGTCCAGTTTCGAATATGCTGACATAATATACACTATTTTTTAATATTAACCTTTCGACACATTAATTTTTATTATGTGAATGCCATTTGGATTCCACCAACACGTGAATCTCGTATTAATTTTAATCAAAAAGTGGATTGGAAAAAGAGTGTATTTTGCTCAGTTATTTTCCTATTTCAGCTTTTGTTTGCCATGAATTATCATGACATGAATTCAGAGTAGTATAAAATTTAAGGGGGATGCAAGAAGATATAGAAAAACACTTTCTCAAACGTTTTCTTGTGTTGTTACCGTTAGTTAGTATAAAGGAGAAAAAGAAGCCAAATAGAAAATGGTTATGTTAGAAGATCAAATTCTTGATATTGAAGTTTCATAATATTGACAAAAGAAATGTAAAGCAATGGATAATAATTTTTTTTTATTAATTCATAAATAAGACCTTAATATCAATCCTCTAGGGATCTCATAAGGATTTTTCAGCAACCCAACTAATCAACTACATACACATTAGAGCTAAAATTCTAACTCACAAATCTTACCAAAAGAAACCATTGTCAATACCATACTTCACAAGCCACTTAATTCACTATTTAAAGCTATAACAACTAAACGTGACTCAAACAAGGTTTTTTCTTTTTTTCTTGTTTGAGTCAGTGCTTCTCAGAGCCAGAATATCTCTTCTGCCAAAACTTGAACTGCAATGATCTTTGTTCCAGCATCTTCTCTACTTCTTCCATTGGAACCCCTTTGGTCTCAGGTACATAAACAATGACAAAGAAAATGGCCACAATGGCTACAATTCCAAACAACATGAATGTCCATGCTGTGCCAATAGCTTCTGTCAAGGACAAAAAGGATTCTGAAACAATGAGATTGGAAATCCAAACAGTTGTGGATGCTATTCCTCCACAAACTCCTCTATACCTCAAGGGATAGATCTCAGAGTTCACAACCCATGGAACAGTTCCCATCCCAGGTGAGAAGAAAACTATGTAAAGAGCAAGGCCTATTAATGCAGCCCAACCATACTTGCTAGGACACCCTCTAGTGTACCATGCCCTATGATCACTGCCACACATCTCCTTTGTGCTATCATTGGAGATCAAACATGCCCCGGGTAAAAGCTGCAGATTTAATTGAGATTAGTGTCAATAAATATAAGATGTAAAATTATATACATAGATGTGTCAACATTTGGAATTGAAATAACTTGTTTCATTCCTTTCCCTCCTAATAATTGATGGTAATGTCACAAGCAAAATCCTGCTATATGCATTATGTGGTCAACAATTGGAATTGAAATAACTTGTTTTCTAGCCCTTCTCTCCTAATAATTTGCTAAGAGTGTTGTGAACCACACCATTGAAACATGGTGTTGGTAAAATGAAAAAGGGTGGAAGGGATTTACCTTGTCATCAGCAGCACAAAAACCACAAGATGGTGAAGCCTTTAGGCATGTCATGCAACTCCATGCACCAGGGTTCACAGCTGCTTTGTAATCAGGACATGTGCTGTTGAGCTTAGAGGTTTCAATGGAACTAACCATTGGAGAATGAATTTCACTTTCTCTAAAAGCGACAGTTAGTATAGCCAGGGAGAACACAACTCCAAACAAACTGATCAGAGCAAGCTTTTTCCTCCCAGTCTTGTCAATAAAGTATATGCTCAGAATTGAACCAAATGCATTCAGGCCAGAAGTGATGAGTGACAGAAGCAGTGCTGTTCTGTTAGATGCAAAACCAGCCAACTGAACAATGGTGGGGCTGTAGTACATCACAGTGTTGATCCCCACAAACTGCTGGAAGATTAGAAGGCCCATGCCTGCATATAAACCTCTTCTCACAGCTGTGGTTTTCAGAAGTTTGATCATGCTGACCTTGTCTGATGATTCTGCTTCCTTAATTTCCATATCAACTGAATCCTTCAAAGCCTGAATTTCACCTTCAACTTCTTGAGGAGGGTAAATCTTTTTCAGAATTGCTTTTGCCTCCTCTTCCCTACCCTGTGGGAACAAAAATGTACCAACAATTAAGATTTACAGTTTCACATATGAATGACCATCGATCAATATTCAATGATGATAATCTAACCTTGCGGTACAGCCAACGAGGCGATTCTGGGAGAGTCAACATTAATAGAACTTGAATCAAAGCTGGTACTGCCGCTACCCCTAACATCCACCTCCATGTCCCTGGTGCCTGAACAAAAAATTATGCACAAATTCATTTACCATACTAGATGAACAAAAGAACACCAGGACAAAAGTTCAAGCATCCACCACATTTTAATTTTATAACCAACCTTCTGTATGCAAAACAAATGGATTCTCTCATGTATGTTCAATTTCTTTCCTGGTAAACATTGAATAGCTAAGGCCTATCCAACACTATCAATACAGGACAAAATTTAGATGCATTTCCTTGTATGTTTTTATTACTTTTTCTCAATCAGTATTAAAAAAGTTTCACCTTAGTTACCCTCTTCAGCCCATGGATTACAGAGGTTAAACTCCAAATTTTGATTAGAGTCTACCTTTAAATACACTCAAGGAAATTGCATATATCAAGAAAACCCATTTCATGAACACCAACATATATGACAAATTTGTGAGAAAGTGAAAAGTGATAGCACAGTTTCCCACCTTGGTGAAGGCCAAGTTGATGAGGTATGAGAGGAACTGCCCTCCAGTGATGAGAAAACTGTTGAGACTCACAAGGGCCCCTCTTACTCTGGTTGGTGAAGCCTCTGATATGTAGAGGGGTGATGCCATGGAAGCCATACCCACACCAATGCCAACAAATACACGACCCACAATGAGAACAGCAGGACCACTTGCAGCAGCCATAATAACAGACCCAATAAAAAAGAGGGTATCTGCTAAAACAATCCCTTTCTTTCTTCCAAATCGATCGTTGATCCATCCTCCTACTGAAGCCCCTATGATGGCTCCGGCAATTGCAGTACTCACTATGGCTTCCTGAGATTTTTTTTCCACAGTTCACACAAAATGAGTATACCAAAAGTCATACATAACCATAAATTTGTTTTACAACAAAGAACCACAGTTTCAGATTCAGCATAACCTAAAAAGTGTGCTAGATTTTGTAGCACCCCAATAGTAATTTACTCACAATTCCAATTCAATAACACACATACTATAGCACAGCATGAAATTAAAGTCCAAAATTGAAAAGAAAGAAAAAGAATCTGACCTTTATGACATAGATTTGAGGCCATATAACTACTAAAGTATGAAACTAAATTAGAATCAAAGTATACCACAAGTTACTTTCTTCTCTTAATGAAGTGTTTGAAGATTGATTACGCAGGTTAAGAATATAATTAGGATTTAGGGGATTTTCAGTGGATGCTGTAGCTGGTGCTCAATTTTGCTTTGTTGGCCAACACCTCAACGGGACCAACGGAACATTTCTTGAGCTAACACACCATTGGAACACATTACACGTGTCAAATTTTCAGTTGATGATACCCTTTATATTTTTTTATCATTATTTGATATTATACCATAAAAAAAACATGAAAACATTTATTCATATGCACACATCTCCAGAAATATTGATATTTGTATTTCATGGTTACTGCACCAATCAATTAAAAAGTACAGCTGTAAAAATTAAAGCTTTTAATTACATGTTCATTCATAAATATACATCACCATAAAAAGCTGATTTTGAATTAATTTTTATAATTATAATTGGATTTATCCAGTTTTTACACTGTTATTAAGACAGTAATTAGTTGGTTGTTGATGCATTTTCCAAAGCTTCCTAACGTGAAGGGAACAAATCCTAATGGCTGTTCATTAAATGTGGAAATAAACGCTTAAAACAAACACTGACTAAACTCAGCGCTTGGATACACGCAAAGGGAAGTTAATTATGGGAATAAAAAAACTGGGTTAGTTTAATAAATAATAGTAATAATTAAAAAATCGTAAATTTAAATATGCATAGACTAATCAAATAATTATTAACCGGATCTCATCCCGTGAAAGGGGATCAGGCAATTCAAAAGTTCGTGACGAACATTTAAAAACATTATCTTAAAAAAAAAATCTTAATTGCATGCAAAGTTAAAATTTATCTTTCAAGATTATAAAGAAAAGTGTATCACTGAGAAACCAAGTCACGGTTTTCACACTCCCCGTAAATTATGAATAAAATATGAAAAAAAAAAAAAAAACTTCTCTGTTGATTTTGGTGGCCAAAAATCTTTACTTTTTAATAAAATTTCACTTTAAATAGCATGAAGGCAAACAGAAAATTTCCCTTATAGTTAGAATGAAAAATCATAATTATTTTATTATTCATCCAAAGTATTTCTTTAAAATACGAAACTAATTAAATAAAATTGTGTAAAAGATATATTTATTATTTATCTTGCGTGTAAAAATCTTAAATATGTTGATTATAATTGTATGAGGTTATTTGTGTGAGTATTTGAAACACAGAAAAAGATAAGTTTGTTTTTTCTGCAAGTTGGAGGCTGTGAACAGAGAGCATGTAAGGAAGGGCATTAAAGTCCATAAAAGTAGGTTTCAATTCACAGGAATTTTGAATTCTTGCATCAATGGTCTCAGAGAAGATTGATGTTACCTGAAGCCAAGTTTTTCTGTCCACTGCTTTGAAATCATCTCTGATATACAAAAGAGCCCCAGATATAACTCCTGCACTTACACACACAAACACACCAATTAATCATCAACCAAATTCCAAACAAAATCATAATAACAACACTAATCATATCATTATTTTCTTATATATATATAATAATCATATGATAAAAATAAACCTCATGTACCCTTATGTAATATACTAATCTATCTTAAATGAACATGATTCAGAAGCAATATACAACAGTTTCCAGCACATAATCCTAAAAAAATGAGTGATTTTGTGGTTAGAACTTAGAAAGCATGGAGATGTAAGTGGGAATGGTGAGAGGGTCAGAAACAGAGGAAAGGGTTGTTTCATCACAAGAAACTGAAAAAAAAAAAAAAAAAAAAGTATTTTTTTTTTTTTTTTTTTTTTTTTTGGAGCAGGTGGATGTGTATATTTCTATAACTGCATGATGGAATTATATGTAAAAAGTCTCAAATAAATTGGGGAGTAAATGTAATTTTATATCTTCTATTCTTTTGTCCAAACCACAGTTTTGAATCAAACAAAAAAGGTCGAACATGGTTTAAAGAATGTGGTGATACACTTATATTCTATATTCTCTTTATAGATGAGTTTATTTTGTTGATAAAAGGAAAGTTATTACTTTTTTTGGGTGAGAACGTTCATACTTAACTTTATATAACTTACAATATACAAGTTTCGGATTTCGTTAGGAGGTTTGTATCATTAGTATATCAACATGTACTACACTTGTAAAAAGCTATCTAACTAAATTTGGTTCAGCGTATAGATTGGATATTTGGTGGACTAATTCAACTTCTCTCACTTTATTACTGAACTTCACAAAAATAAATTCACTCTGCTCTATTACAAGTTAATGGGTTGAACGGCACTCACTTAATTTAAAAGAAATTACAATTTTTTTAGTTTTATTTTGTTCTCTTCAACCTAATTTTTTTAATATAAAAATTACAAATAAATTTTAAATTACTGAAATAATCATCATAAAAAAAATTATCATATTAATATAGATATATTGATAATGAAATATGTGAAATATGTTAATATATATATATATATATATATATAAAATAAGATTTGTAAATAATAATTCTAAATATTGTATTAATGTGTATGTGGAAAAATTGATTATGTGTAGTGTTGCTGACAATAGAGTATGTCGAAAACTAAAGGTGGTACACGCGACACTAATTTAAAATTGATTTATATATAAGTTAATTAGTAAAAACTTATTCCATGGTATATTTAAATTGATTTCGAATATATATATAATAGATCTAAGGATGACTTAAAACCCTATATATTTAATATTAAATGTTATTTTTAATAAATATTATGAAAATAAGTTAAATTATATAATCATTTCATGAATCGGATGTCTCGCAAAAACTCACATGTTATACAGTTCAGTCTATATCCACAAAAATTTGTGGATGTCGTTGGTGCAGTCTTCTATAGGTATTATAGATCTCAAATCTTTTTTACATATTAATTTTTTATTAATATTAATCATGATTTTTTTTTTATCTATCAACGTTAATGGAATAGTTATTTTCAATGTCAAAACTATTTTTGGTTGACGAGATTATTTCTAGCTTTGTCATTAGCCACTGATTTATTTACCAATATAAACCAAATTATTTTCTTAATAGATGTCAGTCAATTTTTTTTAATTGACATATATTTTAGTTAATTTTTATCAATTTTTGTAAAAGTTGTTTTTGAAATCAATGTTACTGATGTAAATCATTATAAGATGACATTCATATATTAATTAAAAAATTTCAATAAATCTTAATTAATGGTTGAAAATTGGACAAAAATTAACATTAGTCAAGCAAGTTAAAAAAAAAAAAAATCTAACCTATACATGAAATTATTGTAGACAACATTGAAACAATCGTTGGAGAATAACTCTGGGTGATTTAGAGATAAAAATCCTTAGAAACAAATAACAAAAAATTCTTAACAAATTTTATCTAAAAGATAAATCCAGATCATTATTCACTTAAAAAATCATTAATCAATATATTTGAATTATTAAATATAATTTAATATTAAAATAGTTTTTTGTATTAAAAATAATTAAAAATGAAACAATTTAGTAAAATAATTCTATATTTAATTTATTTTTTAAAATTCTTTATTCAAACCAGAAATCTCCATTTTTTTAAGTGTTATTCCTCGATCCTTAAATAAATATTCTTTCACAAAATTTCAGAAGTGAAATCACAGACATCCCTGTCAATAAAACAAAATAACACAATATATAAGAAGTTGATTAGATATGAAACATAAACTAATTGATGCTTGCTATGGAAGCTACAACCCTAAGATTCTTCACCCTGCTTATAAAAGCATCCCAAACAATCTACCATAGCTAAGCACAGAAAGAAAAGTAGCAACCCTAACATATACATACATAGGAAGCAGTTGAAAATGGAAAGAGGTAATTTTATGCGGCACCTGTTTGGGTTCCTTGATGATGTTGGAGAACCTACGCAGACAGCACAGCCACGACGACGGTCTCAGAATCCTGGTGCTGTTGCTCGTTCTGGGTACCCTGAGGAAGAGCCAAGAGCCTCCTTTAACAACACAGGCACACAGAACATGACAGGTCTCATAAACAACACTGGTTACACCAAGGGTAATGGCAATGGATCCATCGTCTTTGGTGGCTTTAACTCATCCACAAACTCATATTAAATATCTACTATCATGTACCATCACCCTATGTGGTGCCTCTACTATTTCCAATAAAATTGAGGTTTTTATACCTCCACTTTATAAACTATATATATGCATGTCTATTTCTTCTTAAGATCTCCTGCAATTTCCTAATACCATCCCAGAAAATACCTAGTTCTGCTTTGTGTGGAACCATGGAGGAAGGAAAACTGAACAGAAAAAGAAAAAAGTAAAGGTAAAATTAATATATATATATATATATATATATATATATATATATATAATGTGAAAATGAATTGAAATAAGAAGAAGAAAAAAACATTCCAGCATCTCAATGAATGAATTCGTAAAATCATGAGTCGATTTCATGAACTTTGAAATCAATATCGAAAATTAAGATGGATATTGAGCATGTGGAGTGTAAAGGTCATTTAATTATTTGAACTATAAAAATGGTCTTGTAGCTCTTTATACACACAGTTTCTAATACGGGAGATCCTCCTCTTCATGGATAGATAAGCGCAGAGCAAGTATGTGTTGTTGAAAATATCATCATCACCTCGTCGGTTATGCCCAAATTCTGTTCACAAACTAGCCTTCCAAGTTATCATGTAGCATCTAGTGCTCTCCCGAAATCTTTTTTCTTAGACACTTAATATCAGCTTTTAGGGTAAATTAAAATTAATGTATACATAAACTAGATCAATTTATATAATTTCTTCAACAGACTTTAATATATATATAATATAACTTTGTGGATATAACCACTTCATCCCCTCTTCATAGTCATTGTATCGGAAGTATAGAGTCACAGAAATTAGGTGATTTTCAAAGATGGGGTCGTGGATGCAGATGAAATCTTTAGTCTAACTCAACTTAAAGACTGACTGTGGGCTAAGTACAAGATGAAGAGAATCTCATTTTCTTATTTAGATTGAAATCTCTCTCCGGTGTTGTGCTTACAATAATTGGTATAGCAACTCTTGAGGTATGGTTAAATGGCTCCCCTCCCTACTATGTACGTAGATAGTAATTTGTATCTATTTGTTATTTATTCATCTTTCATCTTTCATGATACTAGTTCTGTTCTTTTTTAAGTGTTAATAGGATCTTGGTTTTTGATCTGTTTAATAATAGAGTATTTTTTTGTATGGATTAATGTTTTGATAGTGGTGACACTTCTGTTATACAAGGTTTAGAACACCCCTTTTAAGTATTTCTTTTATTTTATTCATTCTTTGTTATTAAAAAAATATAATATAATATAAATATTTGAGTCAATAAATAATATATATATATATATATATATATATAACAGATAGGATAGATATAGTATAATCAAATGATGAATACTAATATCAAATCAAATCATGTGATGCATGCTTGAAGAGAATAATATATAATTAAATTTTTCCACATAATATTCCTTTAATCTTTGAATTAGGTTCTCCTGATAATATGTGCGTCATCCAGTGACATGTGAGGCCTCCTGTGTGATTGCGTAGCAAAGCTGAAGGCTCGACGATTTGTTCTCAGCAGTCACATTTTAACATCTAAAGCTATTAGAGTTGTTTGTGAATAGAGACAAAGTAAAATCTTTCCTTCATCAATTAAAACAATAGAATTATCAAATGTTCCAATCCTCATTTCAACTTCTTCTAAGAACAAAACAATGATACAAATATAAGCTTCAAATTGAATAACATATCAGATATCATTATTTAAATGATGCAAGAATTTGACCTTCCAAATATTTCATCTATTTCGTTTCCATATTATATCGATTAAGAATATGATAAAATTATTATTATTATTATTATATATAAACAAAAGTAATATATAAATAAAAGGAAAATATAAATTTTATTTTAAAGTCAATTTTGTAAAATTAAATCAAACATAAACTTAATTATTAATTAATAAGATCTTATCATATAATCCTTTATAGCATATTCTACTTAAGTCCATTACAACGGTTGTACCACTTGTAAATTTCCACGTTTTGTTATCAAAGTTTTTGCCCCTTTGATAAGTTTGCTCCTTTAGAACATATACCACTCTGGTGGTGATAAAAAAATTTAGATATGTAAGAATATTGTAACCCCACGAAGATACTAGCTTTGCATTGAAGCTATACGTATCACTATCATGTGGCTAATTAGAGAAGGAAAACAAGAGTAGAGATACCTATGACCATATTCTCTTCATGCATCTATAAAATGCTCAGATCCCTCAACACCATCATACATAGCAATTGAGGAAAACCCAAAACAAAGTAAAAAATCTTCTATAGTTGTTAATTTTCCTTTCCCTTCATCAATTACTCCGAATGGCAGGTTTTGTAAGAGGGTTTGCCGACATGATGGATGGAGGTGATAGCAGCAGAGGAATGGCTACTTATCCTCAATGGAATCCCAACATGAACAGTGCTCCATTTTCTCCTCTTCAACCTCCTGCTGGTGGCCTTCTCAATGGAGACAATCAAAAGCTATTTGGTGTCACCAACAACACCAACGTAAAAGTCAAGGGTGATGGTAATGGTGCCTTCACCCTCGGAAGCTTCAAATGAAAACACCACTACTTACGCAAGAATATGTCCTTATATTATATAAATAAGTGTTAAACAGGTTTTTTTAAGTATAATATAACAAGGGCATGTTCGTGTAATAAAACTTCAGGTATGTAATAATATTATCAACAGCTTATACCAAGTTAACCTAGGTTACTATAACGTAAGAATTCACTTGCCACATGTTTTATATTTTTATATATAGGATTTGCTAATTATAAATAGTTTAAATACCTATTTAGAAATTTTCACATAGTTCCGAAAGTTACCAAGTTATTAAACCTCTCATATAAATTAGATCTCTCGCGTATATAAATATTGCTATAATTTAACCCTTGAAATTTGAAGTTGTAAATTTTTTTCATCCTTCCTTCCATCCATGGAGTTTAGCTGCAATAACTCCTAATTAGGCCACACTCTTAAGAAAGTGTGATAGAGAAAACAATTATGATCGTCGTACTCGATGGAAGAACAAATTGAAAAAGAAATATAAAACTAGAAAATAAATTTTTGAATAAAAAAAACTAAATGAAGCCTAAATTAAAGTTAAAGGAATAACTTCAGTGTAGTGTAGAAAATGCAGGAACTTCGAATGCAACTTACATTATTTATTGGCTGGTTATGTTGTGTACTGCACTAAGACACTGCTCTTGGTTTCATCTGCCATGCATTCCACTTAAATTCGTATATTTAATGGAATAAATGGCATCACGTATATGTTAGAATAAAAGAAACATAAACGTTTATTAAAAAAAACTCTTGTAAAACTAAAACATATTCATAAATTCAAAAATTAGCCTTACAGAAATCAACTAGAAAACTTTTTTTAATAAATCATAAAATTTACCGAAATAAAATAAAGAACTTAAAAAGTTATACGCCCTTTCAAGAAGTCCTAATAAATTCTTCTAAATGCCTCCTGTGTAATATAATGTGCTTCCATTCTATAACATTATTTTCTAAATACGAGTGAGAACAACTGATTTATCCACCCTTCATCTTTTTCATTCGATTATGTAAGTTCATCTAATTTATTTATTACAAAAAAATAATTAAATTAAACTTGTGATTTCTTTGTACTTTACCTCCGAAAAATATTTGTTGCCTTCTGTTTTAATATGCATTCAGTTTAATGAAAACAAACATGATCCTATAGTAAACTTATAAAATGAATCTTACAGTTTTGTTTCTATACAAGCGAACGAATATAAACTTTAAATATCAAATAACATATTTAGTTACTCAATATAAAAATAATATAATAATCATTAAGTTCCAGCATTAAATTATTCACACAAATTAAATACTTTTTTAATATAAATAATATAATATCCATTAAATTTAATAACCTTGAAGTACGAGCATACCCTTTTAGCAATTAATCAAAATATCATTAATACGATGTTAAAATAATTATAGTAAATTTACAGTTTTTTTAATTATAATATAATTTAAAACATTAAACCATAACAAAATTTAGGATTAAAATATCAAATAGACCTTCATATGTTATTTTGTTATATTTAATTTTAAAATATCATTTCATAGTAGTTTAAAATATAGAAATAAGTTGTAACAAAAAAGAAGAAAAAGATTAACGAATTATTGAAATTAAATGTAAATTATTAAATCAAATCTAATAGAAAAAAGCATTAATAAAAAATTGACAAATTTAATAATTTAGTACAATAAAATTAAAAATTTAGATATCTTTACAGAGTAAAGTATAAGAATTAATTAAAACAAAAATTAAAGTTCAATATGTCTATCTGTAAATGAGATAAAAATGTATCAATTTCAGTCAACCCTAATTTTAAATCATCCAAATTATAAAACATATTATCATTTTGTTTCAAGCTAATTCATGTTATTCCGTTCAATCAATCCAAACATGAAGTCCATGACACAACTTTTTTTAGACTTTGTTTTTTTTATTATCGGATTGCCCTTGCATAAATGTTTTGGAGCTCGAATAAACTAAATGCACATTTCTCTCATAACCCGTTCGGTAAAGTATTGAACCATTAAACACGTCAACAACAGTTGATTACGGAATTTAAGTGTGAGAACAACTACTAATTGTGAATGTTTTCACATAAGTCAAGTTTTATATACAAACAAAGTTTCTCACCTATCTAAATTTGATATGCTAAAAACTCCTCAATGTTGAACCTTGACTGGAGCAAGATATGCAGGGTTCTAGTCTCTCCAACGGTTGCCACAAGTTGGGTTGCAGCAAACAAAATTGAGTGCCAAGCCTTCTTCCCCTTTGGCCGTTGCCTACATACGTTCAGAAATTTAAGAACACCCCAATTAACTAAAACATTGTTTCTTGATGAATTTCTAATCACAGATTAAGATAAGCAGATGATTGTGTTGGTTACGAATATTGGAAACGAAATGTTTATCCTAACATATGATCAGACGTTCATTATTCCTGAACATGCAGACTGAAGTTTTAAATTGCAATGAAAGGAGCATTCATTATCTTCAATGTTACATCAAAAGATTAAAACATTCCAAGGGGGTTACAATGAACTTCTTTCACCTACACACCATATATGTATTAATATTTGTGAGTAGATAGCATGTTAGAATTAAATGGCTTAAGTAATTCATGGATATTTACAAATAACAGGAGTCGCTTCAATAGGGTTCTCTGTCCAGTGTTCGGTTAAGAAAACTAATTTTGTTATCGGGTAAAAAGTATTCTGAGAAATTTGGTCATAAGATTGCATCTTCTGATTTCAGCAATGAAACTTTTAAAAACTATAAATGGCAAAACCTGCAATACGCATTTCAGCAATCTTTGAAGAACAACGAAATTTGGAATGATCATGAATCATAGATCACTAACAAGCCATGCTGACAAAGAGGCAAGCTTCCCAAAACTAAAGAAATTAAAGAGATTGGGCAGTGAAGGAAGAAAAAGGAGGCTCTCGATAATATTCTATTACACTGATATAATATATAATGATGCTGCACATGAGATACAAATACTAATCCAGCAGTCCTATTCACTTGTACTGATAATTAAGTATTAGTTTAATATGACTTCTCAATTAGATGAATAACAATATGTTTTAAATATCTTTTAAAGATGTGCTAAGCTATTCTAAAATACTGGATATATTCTAACCATCTCTCAGACTTAAGTTTATTTACAGACCTTTAAATACATGTTTTTTGGATTTGATTATTTTTAGGATTTTATTGCCTTTGAACAAAAACTCTCTTGGTAAGATTGAAAATATATAGTTATTTGAAACACAACAAGTAAATCCAACCTAGTTCCTAATAAACATGATACAAAAGTTAAAAAAACTCCTAAAAGTAATTATCTCCTTAAACCAAAGCTAGAAAGACAACTTGAGGAGAGGGATGGCCACAGGGGGAAAAAACTTGGCACAGATAGTTGGAACAATGAATGTACACCCAAACAATTGCCCATAAAGTTGCATGACCAAGGAGGAAGAGACATCACTGCTAGGATGCTCGGTGGCCTTTGAAAATATGCAAAATGGAAATCCTAATCATGTGGAATTAACATTCTACTCATAAGCATGAAAATAGATCATCTCTTCCATAGTCAGTAAAACTTACCTTGAAAAAAACAGCCTCTCCATGGTTGCATTGAGAGCAGCGAACAGACTTGGTGCGAGGAAGTGTTGGATCTGCAGCTACATTTTCCAGCTCTCGAGTGAGCCTTTTAACAGAATGATGTATCTTATTTCTATAGACAACGTTATTATCTGCAATCTCCTGCTCAAAAGAGAAAAACGATCACACAGGCATATCCATACTTAACCGATAACATCATAATTCATAACTGTATGTGGTCCCTCAAAATAGTTTCTTTCATCAGAAAAACAATGGTGACAATTACGAGCAAAAACAATAAAATGCACAAGACTTTCTTGCCCTGATTAGTATATTTCCAAAATCAATGTAGTTGTGTAAAAATCTGATTTCCAAAGCACCAATTGAGATGACAAGACTAGTATGTTGTATAAGCTAAAAGAATTTCACACATGACCGGTCCAGTATTTACATAGTATTTGAATCGAGATGCAAAAGATTTATTTTTCAAATTGTGAATAGAACCTTACCGTGAATTACGAAATTCACTATCAACAATAAAACCTAATATATAAAACTAATAACTATATATAAAAGCAAACATTCATAATCAAAGACTAGAATTCACAAATGAGCACTTCAACATAAAGAAATATATCAAAAGTTGAATATGTACTGCAGTGTAAATATATATGTATATATGATGGTGACAGACAGAGACCAGAACCAGCATAATAAAGAAGTGTGAAAAGTAAGCGACAAGCACAAAGCACAATGGGGTGGTCTGGGCGAGGCATATTAGACAATAAGAAATAGTCAAAAGAGAGTATAGGAAGAATAAGACATCCTAGAAATGATTGGTAGCAAAAATCAGCTCGTTTCCCTCTTTTTTTTTTCCACTAACTTTTGAAAAAATCTTTTGTAGGGTTTACTGAAGCAGGACGCGTATGACCCCTGTTGTACAAGAATCACACGATTCATGAGCATAATGTGATTTGGATGTTTCATAACAATTCAGGTGATGCATGGTATGAGTCAAGCACCAAAATGATTTGTTCATCAATTCCTATTGCCAAAAGTGTGAATTATATCATATTGTATGTACTATCATGCATCATTCAATACTAATAACAGTGAATACTAATAACAGTGACCTACGAAAACTTAACAAGTAAAAAGAAAAATAAAGAGACATTGAATACATAATAAAGAGATTTTAAGGTAGTACTTGGTCCAACTTATGTTGAGCTACTCTTTTAAAAAAGAGATGCTAGGCAAAACAGAATTTTAAGATAAGCATTTTAAATGAAGAAAAAATCTAGAAATGGAGCTTTTAAAATTTTAAAGAGACTATGTTTAGGAACTTTTGCCTTCTATTACTTGTTTCTTTCAAATCCCAAAATTCAAGAACACAATATCCATGAAATTTTAACTTCAAAGTAACTTTTAAGTCTTAGGAACAGTGCTAAGACACGTCACATATTAAAGACCCACTGTTACTCAATACTCCATTGTTTTTAACACTAAGTTGAAATACATCTGTTGACTATGAAAATGCATGGCATGAGAACTGGAGAGTCAGAATAAAAAAGCAACAGCCCGGTACAGAGGTCAAATGTCTATGATGGAAATACAAGTCAACTGTAAGTGAAAACAAGAAAAAACTCGTTGACACATTAAATCGTATGGGAAGCTTTCCTTAGGACCTAACAGAAAAATAGAAGAGATGTCACTCCTACCAGCTATTCCTAAATTCAATCTCCAGTTTGAAGGCATATGTTAAGACTAAAGCTTAATAGGAGAGTTATACCAAAAAAACTAGTTTGAAGAATTCATACTAGTGTGGATTCCAATAGCTGTCACCCCTTTAAGGGGCCAAGGTCCACAGCAACTTCACCCTTGTCAAAACTAACTCGGTGTAGTCCTTTTCTCTTAGATAGCTTCACTCGTTTCCCAGTATTTAGTTTGCACCTTAATCCAACTTATAGGAAGCAATTCCCGTAGTATACTATCTATTAACAAAAGTACCACTTATTAGAACCTAAGTACAAAAAGAGAGTCCAACCCAAGAGACTAGTTCATTAGGTTAGAGAACTTCAAGGCTTAATTATCAAGGCAATTAGCTTATCTTTTTCAATGTGGGACTCCTAAGAGAATCAAAGTCTTTTAAGGTTTGAGGACATCTTCAAAAGCAACAATATGATATTAGGGTTTAAGAAAAAGGAATTTCAACAACGACACGCTTGGAATGAAAACATTGTGGAAGAAATTAGGAATGGAAAGGAAGGGAGATAGAAGAACCTCATGATTGCAGTAGCGGCAAACGCGGAGAAGAATCTTGTTCTCCTTGTCCTCTGTAGGGTACATAACATTGTTGCTGCGAAATGAAGAAGAAAAGACGAAGAAGATTAATGAAAAAAAAAAAAAATGTACAACAAAATTAACATCTAGTGGGGGAACAGAGGAAAATGGTAACAACCATGTGGGGCAAAATTTCAGTGTACTCATCTTACTATCATCCAAATGCAAGGAAGAGGAAACAGGTTCAACTTGACCCCTTTGTATATATACAAACTATATTTCTTTTATAGTAAAAAAACTAAAAAATAGAAGAGATGATTTATAATTAAAATTTGAAATTTATTTTAGTCTAATATATAATTGATTAAAGTATAAAGATGAATAAATAAATTATACAACGTCAAAATATTGAGTATGATCAATTTTATTTTTTAATTAGTTTTGATAAACTAAAGACAGTATAAATTTATTTCATCTTATTTGACAAAATGTCTAAGATTTGAATATTGATAGTTTGTTTTAATTCAAATTTTGAAAATAAATTTTGCATGCAGAAAATTAACATGTTTATTATATAAAAAAATTAGTAAATGCATATATTACTTATAATATTAATAATTCCATGAAGTGACCATTATTCAAACCAAATAATATTTATAAGCTTAACAAATTTTTAAGTATTGGGTACAATACCATCCATTGGTTTCTATAAATAAAAATTCACCTACTTTCTCACACCAATTTTGACCAATATATTGGTGTGATAAATTAAATTTTCAAAATCAGGCGAAATTTGAGGTACTAAGGTATATATGATCAACTTATGTTATGTGGATCACTTTCATCATTTCAGAGAAATGAAGTTTAAATATGTTACTCCAATTTAGGATAAGTCTATTTTTTCTCAAAATTTATAATTGGTCTTTTAATTCTATATTTTGAAAAATGTTTGTTTCAGTCTTTATATTGAATATTATTAAAAAAATATATTTATATAATTAATAATTACAAATTACTTACATGAGAATTTACTTTTAAGTTTGTATTTTTATAAAAAAAAAAATCAATCACATGTTTTGTTGTTTTTTAAAAAATATTTATTTTGACAACATTTAAATAAACTAAAACAATTTTTTTCCTTCAAATTATAAGAATTAAAAAGATAGATTTTAAATTGGAAAGGATGAAAACACTTATTTCACATGTGAAGAACTAAAGAGCATATTTGAACCTCAAATTTTTTTTATCATAGTTCACACACACACACAAATAATGGTAAAGAGATTTTTTTTAGTGAACTAGGAATACAGAGAGATTAAGTGCATAACAAAATCAACTAAAATAATATGATAAGATGATTAATAAAAAGATGAGATATGGATAAGGACAAAGTTCTAGGAAGACATAACGCTTACATAAAAGTTCAGTAGAATTACCAAGTATCAGAAAAAGAAAGTAGTGTGATGAGTAACATGGGTGCTTGGATAAAAAAAAATACATGGGACTGGTTATTTGTTTAGAAGAGAGAATTATTTGAGTTAGAGAAATTTTTATCACAAAATGTTATGTCTCAAATATAGCAGGAAAAGTTAATATAAATGAAGAGGATAGATAGTGTCGGGGAAGAATATGAAGAGATATGCATAGTTAGCTTGGCTTATGATCAAGTTAAAAAACAAGAGCTATGGGTACAGTCGTTGGATCCTATATTAAAAAGTATGTGAGGCTCCAAATTTCTCCCTATGGTCTTATGCTTTACCCAGAGAATGCTTATAAATAGGTTGAAAATGAGGAAGATTTTAAATGCACAATCAACGCTGTTATGTCCTTTGTGTCAAGAGGTAGAAGAATCCACAAATCATGTTTTGTTCTCTTGTCCTAGAGCCTACAAGGTGTGGAACAAATGCCAAATTTGGTAAATTTCAGTACAACATTACCTACCAAATTGCAGGAATATTTCGACCTACATAGATTTGGGAAAGGAATTTTAAAAAAAAATAATGGAAATTTTTGTCATATGCAATAATGTGAAATTTATGGAGTGGGCATAACGTATTTCAAAACAGTTAGTACCCCAAAATAATTTCAGTTAAATGATAGCTTTGCATGACCGAAAACCCTGACACACATCACAAGCTTCCGGAGATAAACAGATACGAAAACCAAAAGCTAGCGGGGTTAATATTATGCCAACAGATTAAGCAATAAGGTCAAGGTCAATTAGTTTGACATAGTCAAGACGCAGAAAATACCTCTAGAGATAGAGAAGACGCAAGAACCAACTCAGTAACGAAAGCCTCAAAATTAAACAAGAATTTACCTTTAAATGAGCATCGGAGTATGACAACTTTTGAAACTTGAATTGAATCAATTGCAAAAACCATCCATGTTCTTAAGCATCTAAATATAAAATAGAGCACAACCACAATTTTATCACTTACATCACAGTTGAGCATGATCCTTGACACAGACAAACCACAGGATTACGGAGATAAGATCCATCAACAAAAGTTGGTAACAAGACAAACTACAATTGAATGTAGAATTAAAAATTAGGGATCCACCAGAAGCATGAAAACTAAAAGCTTCGTTGTTCAGTTAGGGGTGTCAAAGAGGTCAACCCAACCCAATCCCCTGAAAAAACAGATCACAAAAAAGTGAACTTTAATCCATGAGCTATAAAAAAGCTCAGTTGGTTTAATGTAATCTAGATGCCCGAAAGCCCTCAGAGATAGACAATGTGCAAGAAGCAACTCTGTAATGAAAGCCTCAAAACTACACAAGAATTACATTGCAAATGAGTATCTGATTATGACAGCATTTGATCAATAGCAAAGGCATCTAAGTGCTTAAACATCTCACTTTAATATAGAGCACATTCACAAAGTTAAATGTTGATAGATTAAACCTAACTTGCGAGTCTCTTCAAGAGATCATAATGATAAAAGAAAAAATAAAACACAACTTAGCATCTATCAAAGCTTATTCTACATTAAGGACATCATAAACAAGCACCATATCTGCCGAAACTTGATGATTGTATCCATGGACATTGTCTTCCCCTCGCTCACCAAATCCTTAGTTGCTGCAATCATTCTTAAGTCTCATTCAGCGTCTTCGATTATGCCTCTTCTTTCTCCGGCTGCTTTTATCATCAGAATCAGAATCTGAAGCAGAAGCAGAATCAGATGATTCTGATGATGTACTGTACCTCTTGCGTCTTCCTCTCTTCTGCTTCTTCTTCCTCCTCCGTCTTCGTTCTTCCTCTGAATCAGAAGATGAAGAGTAATCTGAACTACTTTCAGAAGAATAATCTGATCCCGTAACAGACGACGACCCACTGCCACTATCAGTCTCAAAAACCGAATCCTCGCTATCACTTCCAGAATTATGTTTCCTTTTGGTTTGTTTGGAACTTGCTTTTGCCTTTTCCTGCTTAGCACCATCAGCAACATTATCATCCAAATCATAAGTCTCTGACACATTCGCCCTCAATTTAGGGTTTTTCAGTTGCTGTGTCCGAGAAGGTCTTGAAATGTAGACCCTTTCATTCTTGCATTCATATGTCCAGTGGCCACTTTGGAAACACTTTTGGCACTGCGCCGCCCCACCGGAAGCCGACATTGCAGGCTTAAGGTCTTTCCTTTCACCCAATTTAACAGCTTTCTCAGTACTCATCAAATACATCTGCCTCTTAGCTTCTCTTTTCTCCTGCCATCTGCTGGGCCCTTCTTCCTTCTGCCCATAAGCATTGACATTTCGGGCGGCCGCCGCCGCCGCCCTTTCCGCCTGCGCACGGCTAAGGCCCTTAGCAGCACTCAGAGCCGCAGCCTTGATTCTTTCAGCTGCAGCCTGAGATTTCTCTTCCTTCTTACTTGACATGTTCTATATTTTATATATGTCCTCAAATTTTACTTTAACAACAGAGATATAAACTTTGCTGCATCAATTCTTCCAGAGAACTAATTCCAAATTATGAAAAACCAACGTCTGTGACTACAGCAGGAAAGAAAAAAAAAAAAAA
>Ga0209700_100517_pt1 | contig 73148 bp, 45 predicted proteins | sample SiratroredBW_FD_187528 | JGI IMG/M metagenome (GOLD analysis project Ga0209700, IMG submission 187528) | Root nodule microbial communities of legume samples collected from California, USA - Siratro red BW (SPAdes) (version 2) | ecosystem: Host-associated > Plants > Roots > Nodule | place: USA... | reverse complement strand
ATTAATAATAAATAATAAATTGTTACCGTTAGAAAATGGCTTAAGTCTAATTCCTAGGTAGATTCATTTTGAAGATTAATTTAAAAAAAATAATAAATAAGGAGAATGGGTCAAAGAGTGGTAACTTCTCTGAACCACCTTGATTTCAAAAAATAATAATAATAATAATACAAATAAAAAAGGGACAAAAAGAACACACGTGGGGAGGAACGAAGAAAAAAACAGAGAGAGAAAGTAGAGAAGAAGAGAGGATTGATTCTCCTGTCTTACTATCCACAAACTGAGAAGCAAGGAACTTTTGAAAAGGAGACAATCATTTTTGAAGAACGCTCACAGGTATGATTTGTAAGCTTTAGATTTTTATATTGATCTTGATGTTTGAAATTTGTAAATCATGTGTTTTTATCTTCTTGTAATATAAAGATAAAAAAATAAGAAAATGGAGGACCTTTAGCTCTTTATGGCATTTTGTTTTTTTTCTTATTTCTTAAATAATAAAAAATTCATCATATTCCATCTTCCATACATTAGTCTCTGTATTTTGTGCTCCCAAAACCACTCCAAAACAGTCCCAAAACGACTTCCGCCGACAGTGCCATTTTTCCACACCACTAACAACCACCATTTTACCTCCAAAAATAGCCACCATGTAGTCCCTTTAATCCCAAGAAGATGCACCCAAAACAGTAGCCAAACAATACCCAAAACAACACCATTTTTCCCTAAAAATAGCACCAGTTTTATCTCCAAAACGACATCACTTTACCTTCAAAACAGCACCGAAACAACTATGAAAACGCCACAAAAATGGTGCAAAACAACGCCCCGTTGACGGTGTTCATCGTCGTCGCCTACCACCTGTAGCCGTCGCCTGCACCATGACCCTCGCCGCCGCCGCCTTCATGTCTCGACAATTACCAAAGTGTCCTTAACCCAAGATTGAGTTTCTTATTGGTGGGATCTACTTCCTGCACCCCCATTAATTAAGTTCAGCACCCCAGCTCTTCACAGTTACCAAAGTGCCCTTAACCCAAGATTGACTTTCTTATTGGTGGGATCTACTTCCTGCACCCCATTAATTAAGTTCAGCACCCCAGCTCTTCACAGTTCCCAAAATGCCCTCAACTAGTTGGATTTCTAATTGGTGGGGTTACTTCCTGCACCCCTATTAATTAAGTTCCGCACCCACGCTATCTACAATTACCAAAATGCCCTTAATCCAAGATTGAGTTTCTTATTGTGGGTTACTTCCTACACCCCCATTAATTAAGTTCCGCACCCACACTCTCCACAATTACCAAAATGCCCTTAACCCAAGTTGAGTTTCATTGAGTCATGTTCCATTTTTGCATGCATGATTTCATTAAAATTAAAATGTCAATTCTATGTTGCATATAACTGTCGCATGTTATTTCCAACACCAAATTTGATATATACCCCAATCCTTAAAGCCCAGGCTTTAAACCTGGCACTGTTCCTCAAAGCCCAGGCTTTAAACCTGACACCGTTTCTCAAAGCCCAGGCTTTAAACCTGACACCGTTTCTCAAAGCCCAAGCTTTAAACCTGGCACCATTCCTCAAAGCCGAGGTTTTAAACCTGGCACCGTTCCTCAAAGCCGAGGCTTTAAACCTGGCACAGTTCCTCAAAGCCCAGGCTTTAAACCTGGCACTGTTCCTCAAAGCCCAGGCTTTAAACCTGACACTGTTTCTCAAAGCCCAGGCTTTAAACCTGACACCATTTCTCAAAGCCCAAGCTTTAAACCTGGCACCATTCCTCAAAGCCCAGGTTTTAAACCTGGCACCGTTCCTCAAAGCCGAGGCTTGAAACCTGGCACAGTTCCTCAAAGCCCAGGCTTTAAATCTGGCACTGGTCCTCAAAGTCCAGGTTTTAAACCTGGCATTGTATCTCAAAAGCCCAGGCTTTAAACCTGACACTGACACCATTCAATTACCTTATTTTCAAACATAAACTATCAAAAATACAAATCAAAACAACTAACAATCTTATCATCAAAGAACTACGTAACCCTGATTCTCCACCCTTAAATGGAGATACGTAGGAGCAAGGTCAAACCTTGTCGGACTCCCTAAAACCGAAAAAAAATATTTTGTTTGTTTTATTTTAATCTCTTTCTTGGAAAAATAAATATTTTAAAAAATCACACTCAGATTACTTATTTAATTAAAGGTACCGTCTTAAGACGGGCGTTGTGGGGGTGCTAACACCTTCCCCACACGTAACCGACTCCCGAACTCTAAATCCGGTTTTGCGAACTTGCCTTATCTTGTTTTTGGTTTTCCATAGTTTTTCCTAATAAACTATAGTGGCGACTCCTCTGTTTTGAAAATTAAAATAAATATATTTTTGTTCGCCGTCCCCGTCGTGACCCCGGTTGCGACAGCTTCCATATACGTCATTGTTCACTATGATGGATCAATGAACGAATGTCCCATTAAAGGAGTTACATTCACTTCTAGGGCACTAAAAGTAGTTGCCCTTAAAAGGGACATCACCCTACAAATGGTGAAAGAAGTTATCCTCAGAAAACTACATAGGGAAGCACAAGAAAGGGTTGCGACGATGCACTTTCGCTACCCCACTAGACTTGGTGGAGGAGTAAGTCATTACATAGCCATTGAAATGACTGAGGATGATGACGATGAGGCCTTGTTCGGAATTTATGACTCCATTGAATTACAAATTAGACCTGAACTATATGTCACATTCCAAAGGTTTGTCTCTTCCTCAACACAATCTTAACCCACATCTTTACCATCTTTTCATTATGAACAATCAGAAGTTCCACCCTCGTACGACCACCAATCACAACTGTTGTCCCAGCAAACACCATACCCTCTAATATTCGACCTTAACGAACCCACCCATCAACATCTTGGGGACTGGGAAGACCAGATCCAGTCATATACCGAACTTCTAAGTGGTCCATATATCAATCTAGATGAATACCAAAATCAACAACACCTTCAAGAACCACCACAAGAGCATCGGGTTGTTGGTCTTCCTGATGAAGTCTTCGATCCTTTTAGTGAGGATGAAGATGACATGCTTGCAGCTGCAATTGATGATGAGGGAGAAGATTTGCATGTACAACAGACAAACAATGAACTGCATGAACATAACTCACCTTATGTCCCACCTGAGAACTTTCTACACTTTCCAGTTGAACCAGCTATATATGACCCAGAATTTGGTCATGCCTTTGACCGTGACACAGTAGTCTATCCTCCAGGGACACTTTTTCTATGACAGCGGTTCACCGCAAAGGAAGAAACTCAAGATGCCATCAATCGTTTCCATATTGTCAACCATTGCACGTACAAGGTAGCATATTCAACTCAATCAAGGCTTATAGTGCAATGTGTTCATAATGATTGTGCATGGAAGTGTCGAGCAATTTTACGCACCAAACATCAACACTGGGAAATTATGAAGTTGGAAGGTGTTCACACCTGTGTGTCCCCTATGATCTCACAAGACCACAATAAGTTGGGTTCTCGAATGATTGCACAGAGCATTCACAAAATCATCCAAGCCGACCCTTCCACACCAGTATCTACCATTATAGCTCACATGAAGTCAATCTTGGGATATACAGTCTCATATAAGAAGGCATGGCTAGGAAAACAACTAGCCATAGAAAAGGTATATGGCAATTGGGAAGAGTCGTACCGAAAATTGCCATCACTTCTAAATGCAATGCAACTTTACATTCCTGGATTTATTTGGAAAATGAAGACTTAACCCGCATATGAAGGTAACCAGTTGGATGAGGACCATATCATCTTTAAGAGAGTATTCTGGACATTCAAACCATGTATTGACAGTTTTAAATTTTGCAAGCCACTGGTTCAAGTTGATGGAACTTTCTTGTATGGGAAATATAGAGGGGCACTATTGGTTGCAGTTGCGCAAGATGGCCGCAATAACATATTACCAATTTCCTTTGCCATTGTAGAGGGTGAAACAGCTAAGGCTTGGTTCTTTTTCTTACGGAACCTACGAAGATATGTCACTCCGCAAGAAGGCATCTGTCTTATTTCTGATCGTCACGAATCAATAAAGAGTGCATACTCTAGAGAAGGTAGGGGTTGGAACGACAATAATTCTATGCATGTCTACTGCATTCGACACATAGCACAAAACTTCATGAGACGATTTAGAATACAACACTCAAGAAGGATGTGGTCAATATGGGTTAGTGTCCTTGTCTGTACACTCAAATAACTCTTTCAATTTTTTTTATTTGTTTTTGTCAATTTTATAAACTAACTCAATTTGGAACAAATAATTACAGCATACGGAATGACAGAGCCACACTTTTTTTACTACTACAACATAGTTAGAGAGGAAAATCCCAAGGCTGCTCAATGGTTAGATGATATCCCAAGAGAGAAGTGGACTCTTCAATGGGACAATGGTCGGCGATGGGGACATATGACAACCAATCCAGCTGGGTCAATTAACTCTATCTTGAAGAAAACAAGAAACCTTCCAATCTCTTCAATGGTGATGATAACATACATCCGCTGCAACAAATTCTTCATAGAAAGAAGCAGACAAGTGGAAGCCATGACAACTGCCAGACATATGTACTCTGAAGTTGCAACAAAAGCATTGGAGGATGCACAATCAAAGGCGAACACTCATACAGTCCTTTCATTTGACAGAAGGAGTACTAGATTTTTGGTAGAAGAGAGACAAAATCCAAGAGAAGTACGACCACCAGGTCGATTTGCAGTTCACTTGAACGAATTGTGGTGTGACTGTGGGAAATTTCAAAAACTACATCTACCATGCTCTCATGTTCTTGCTGCATGCAAACATGCACACCACGATTTTTCTATGTACATCTCACCTGTGTACACCTTAGAACAAGTCTCTCATGTCTACGAAAGCTTATTTGGTGAATTCAGAAACGAAGACTACTAGCCTGCTTACACTGGTCAAATATTATGTCCAAGTCCAGACATGAAAAGAACATCAAAAGGAAGGCCTAAGTCAAGTCGCATAAGGACTGAAATGGACATGAGGGAACAACATGGTCGATCCAAAAAATGTTCATATTGTCAAACACCTGGACATACAAAAAGAACATGTCCCAACATTGTTGGAGCATCCAATTCTCACCATTGATTATGTTTCGTTTAACACAAAGTATTCCATGTACAATTAACTAAAGTATTTAATCAATTTGTGTTTCTTATTTATTTTCCTCTTTATGTTCAACATATACAGCATCATTTCAATAAATAACAAGAATTTTTAAGAATTAAAGATAACAACATTTAACAACAATTCACAAAATTGGTAATGTTACACAAACAACACAACCATCCATTACTCAAACAAACTTTAGAAAAACTAGTACACAAAAGTTGAACATGTCTCTATAATATATTCTTAATTAAGTCACACTAGTCAATAATTAGTCCTCTATAATTATTTTTTTTCTCTAACCACACTACATAATAATGTACATCATCACATCACTCTTTCGTAATTACTTTTCCTGAAGCCACACACCACAATAATGTATATTATAACATCACTCCTTCATAATTATTTTTCCTCTAACCACACTACACAGTAATGTACATCGTCACATCACTTCTTTATAATTGTTTTTTCTCAGGACACACAGTACAATAATGTACATCGTCACATCACTTCTCCATTATTGTCTTTCCTTTGGCCACACTAGACAATAATGTACATCATCACATCACTCCTCCATAATTGCTTTTCCTGAAGCCACACAGGACAATAATGTGTATTATAACCCCACTCATCCATAATTGTGTTTCTTACATCACTCATCCATTATTTCTTTTCCTCACAACACACTTCTCAAAAATAGATTCCATACATTAGGATTATCATCAGCACCAATGTACTAACATGTTCACTTTTAATGTGGATATGACAACACTTGTAAAAAATCTATCATCTTCTACACAACCATAAAAAATCTATTTGTATCTCAATCATTATCCAACTATAAATTCAACCTCCCACCCCTACACCACTTTCAAACCATTCTTCCTTCTTTTCAAAATTTTTGCTTTTATCTTCAAATGGAGCATCTCTGTATAACAGACACTGAAAATTTTTACAATTCTGATCTTGTTGTCTTTGCAAATGGTCGGATGATAGAAAATGATAAAGCCATCCACTTTGAATGCCCATCTCTTAAATTTATCTGCATTTCTTACAATTGTAGCTTCTCCCATTTAAAGGAGGAAGTTTGTGGTGCTCTGGGGCTGTAAGATCATACAACATTGACGAAGTTGTAATATCACCAACCTCAACTAACCACACAAGGGCAAATTAGGTATGATGTTGTTTAGATACTAACTAATGAAAATGTTTCTGAATTGTTAAGTTGGAAGTCTCAATTTCTATTTCTTAGAATGATTGAACTAATGCCAAGCTAACAAGATCTGTAGAGGAAATTTTAAGCCTTCTGAACGCACCCATTACATCTAACTCTTCCGTAAGTCAAGACCCAATCAATTCAACCGAAGCAATAATCTACTATGGAGGAGTTATCCAACGGGCCACCATAATAGAGAGTCCAAATGGTTACGGTCTAACCTACACATGTCTCAACCCTAAAAGAATGTTAATCCCACATAACTGCTCTTTTAATCAGCTATTTCACAACATATCAGAAATATTAGCATGTGGAGACCGAAAACAAGTTACAGAAATAGACTATCGTCGTCCAGCTAGAGTTGTTAATCGAAAACTTGTACATGATACTGTACAAATACAAAATGATGCTGATGTCCAACAAATGATTAACTGTTGGAAAAGTACTCAACTTCTTAACCCAAGTGTGCAACGTGAAGATTCAACTACAAGAATTGAACTGTTTGTCCAAACAAAAAATTTACGCAGTGCAACACCAAGAATTAGTTCAAGACTTAGAGGATAGTGCCTACATCAACCATTTCGGCAAAACAACATCAACACTTTCCTAAATTAGTAGTGCTTTCATTAGTGTGATGTTTATGTTGCATATCAATTACAATGCTGATCATGAATCTATGTATGTGTTATGTGTTTAAATTGTCTTTGTGCTTAGGTGATTTTAGTTTTTTTGTAAGAGGTTGTGTTCAAAATTGTTGTTGCTTTTAGTTGTAAACTATTATAAGACCGTCTTGTTCTTTGTAATAGGGTTGGAACACCCCTAAAGCGTTCCTATTAATTTATTTTTCGTTGTTAAAAAAAATTCACAACTAAAAATAAATAATAAACCCTTCCAATTTTTAATCAAGTTTTTACTAAAAAAATAACTTTTACCTATTTTTAAATTTATAAATTACACTATCTAAATTTTTGCTAACTTCATTTTCCAATTTTATTTCAAATTTTTAATTTATCAATAACAATAAACTTTAACAAAATTTTAATATTTTTTATTATCTTTAAATCAAATTATATTTAACCTTGGATAGTTTAATTTTTTTTCTCTCACAAAAAATTTTAAATTTATTCTCACTATTTTTAATTAAATTTTTTAAAACAACATTTATATAGTTAAAATTTATTTTTAGAAAATTAAATTCTTATAATCTACAATAAATCATTTATAAAAATTTTATTTGTTTTTATTTCTTTTCAGTAAAAAAATCATATAAAAATTATAAACTTTTATTTTATTTTATTTTAAAAAAGATTATAAAACTTAAAAAAAGCATTCAAAATTCGATTCACTAGTACACGAATTCTGAATGTCAACCATTCATTAACTTTCAATTAGGAATTCGGTACCCTAGAAGCCGAATTCCCACCATACACAGTAAAACGTGTTATATTGGGAAATAAAGTGACAACGGTGTCATATGGGTAAATAATTGTGCAAACAGTGTCATCTTGGTAAAAATTTCTAGATTTAAGGCACCTCCTCACCATTGTTCTTCCTCACATTAAGTGGCAATCACTTTGATGATGGTGGTCCTGCACAATAATGATTGCTCACTAGGGATCTTCTTAGTGACGCTTTTTAAAGGCATTGTCTAAAAGTCTATGCTACTAGTGTTCTATCTTGTATAAGAACACACTTTAATCCCATTTTGGAGACATCACAAAATATCACAAAGTGTCCAATAGGGTTGGGTAATGCTAACACAAGGGAAGTGGTTAATCTTTTCTTAAGTTCTTGAAAACTATTATAATATTTTTATGTCCACTCAAAAGTCTAACCTTTTTGGTAAGTTGAGTTAAAGGCAAAAGTACTTTAGAAAATCCTACAATGAATCTTCTATAATACCCTGTTATACCCAAAAAAACTAAGAATTTCAATCATTGTTCTTGATTCCATTGTCAAATTTGGTTGGGTTTATTGATACTCTTCTTTAGAAAGAATCGTGTGTTTGAAGAATTTTACTTCCTCCAAACAAAATTCACACTTGGAAAGTTTAGCATACAACTGTTTATCTTTTGAAGAAGAATTCAAAGATGTTCCTCATGAGTCTAAGAATAAACAAGAATGTCATTTATAAAAACAATACAAAATATTCTAAAAAAGGATGAAAAATCTTGTTCATATAAGCCATGATATTGTAAGAGCCTTACGTCAAAATACATCATTTGATATTCAAAACGACCTTACTTGATTCAGAATGTAGTTTTTTGTATGTATTTTGCCTTTACTCTAATATGATGATATATAAACCTTAAATCTATCTTAGAAAATACAAACTCTCATCAAATAATCTATTATAGGAAGAGCGTACTTATTCCATATAGTGAATATATTCAACTGATGATAATCTATACACAACCTAAAACTTTCATCTTTCTTCTTTACTAACAAAACAAGGCTCTCAAAGGTGATACACTAGGACAAATGAAATATTTTTCAAGTAATTCTTCTAGTTGTTTCATTAATTCTGATAATTCAGAGGTTGACATCATATATGGTGATGTAGAAATTAGTCCAGTTCCAGGCATCAAATCTATTGAAAATTCATTCTCTCAGTTGGGCAGAAAACCAAGAATATCATTAAGGAAAACTTCAATAAAATTTTAAATAATTGTTATATTTTTCAAATAACTTATTCTTTTACTTCTATCAAAGATAATAATAAATATCCTTCAACTTCATTATTTAAGGGCTCACTTACTAAGTTGGAAAATGAATTTAAAAGATCCTCATAATTAAAAAATATCATAGACTTCTTTGTACAATTGAGAAGGACTTGATTGGGAGATAATCAGTCAATGCCCAAGATTGCATCTCACTACGACAAAGGTAGACAAATTAAATTACAAGAAATTTCCCATTTCCAATTAACAAATGATAATCTAGAAGACTTTATTGGTTATTATGGATTTACTCATGCAAATTAGTGTCTAGAAAGGAAAATAACAATTCAAGGTGTTGAATGCAATCATTGGAAATATAAGAAGTCACATGCAATACAGGTATAATCCTTTTGAATCAAAGAACTTGTTGGTAATTCTTTACAAGATACTGATTTGATTCTAGATCACGGGAAAGATATGGATGAAAATATTTGCAAATTGATAGGCTGCTCCCATTCACAAAGAGCATTATTTGGTTTCTAAGAGGTGGTCGGATATGTTATATGATGAGGAGTTTGAGGCGTTTAACTAGGAATCTGATACTTTTAAAGTTGTTGGAAAAGCCTCTGAATTAGCTTCTTAAGATTTTGTTGGGGTTAAGTTTGATGCCATCACTACTACAGGTTATGTTGGCTACAACCGAATACTAGGGTTATGCAAGCTTTTCAACCTATTTCTATTTTTGAGGAGCAATGTAAATTGATTTCTAATTAGTGAGAAGCTCGGGTGGAACAAGGGTTCCCTAGTGATTTGGATGAGTTGGATATGTGGACTCAGACTTGTAAGAAACCTGGAAGACGGAGGAAGGGTAATGCTTAAAAACATGATAGGGTGGATATTATAAAGAAGAAATGATCGACGAATTTGTGCTCTTCGATTTTAGGCTTCTTTCTTTTGTTCTTTTGTTTGAGTATAAAGGATAAACATTTTCTTTTGTTAGTTTATTTTTTCTTTTTTCATATTATTCATAAACAAGAAGAAATTATCTACTTGCTTTGTTTTATTTTTTCTATGATTTAGTCTAATCCTTACGATTTTTTTCTCTTTTTGATAATTTCCATATATGTTGAACATAAAATTGAAGAAAAGATAAATATAATAAGTAAAATATTTTTAAAACATGTCATAAAAGTAGAGAAAATCACTTAATAAAAAGTCTTGCAAAAAATAATAAGAAAATATAAATATATAGTAAAGTATTAACATGTAATAAAATAATGGTTCTAATGGTTTGACACTGTTAGGTGGCATGCTAACCACTTGACAATCGTACATGAGAGTACGTAGGCGATAATAATAATTGAGTGTTTATAGGTTGACAACCTAACGTGGCATTACACCCAGGTTAGAACCGCACGTTACGTGGTCACTCTTGTCTTACGTGGACAGTACTGAAAAACCTACAAAAGTCTTTGAACCTTCTAAGTGTTTAACCTTATATACTTAAGTGTTTAACTGGGCATTACTTTCTGACCACACTACACCCATGGTCTCCTAAGCTCAAATCTTCACATCTTTTCAGTTCTGGGACGAATTAACAGGTCTATCATTCCTTCATCCTATAATTCCCTAGCACTTCCATAACTAAGAAATGGACAGTACTGAAAATCCCACAAAAAGCTTTGAACATTCTAAGTATTTAACCTTATATACTTAAGTGTTTAACTGGGCATTACTTTCAAACCACACATCTAAACAACCATCTAAGTGCACCCATGGCCTCAACCCGTCGTGGTGGCAGCTTCTCTTACGCTCAGCGTTCTCCCCTAAACCCATAAACACAAAAACACCACATTTTGTCGTCGTCGTCCACCTCTCTCACCGTTCGTCGCGCGTCACTTCCCACCATTCGTCGCGCGCAACTTAAACCGAAGGTTTTTGCTTTTCCCTCACAGACTCTGCACATTCCACCCGCGAAACCCAACCTTTCCTTTCAAACTTTCTAAACGTAGGAAAAAACTTGTAATGTCCCTCCCTACGAAATACCACACATGCCCCTCAGCCACGTAAGAAAAATTTGCCACATATGTGGTTGGCAAAGGGTTGACAGCCACGTGTGGTTGTCAAACCAACATTTTCCAAATAATTTTTTAATTGGAGGTGATGATTAGATTAAAAGAATACTTTTTTATTGAGAAAAGGAGTTTAATGTGAAGATGAAGATGAATTTAGGTTTAGGATTGCATTTGGATTGTGTCATGGTTCATTGTTTGACGAAAGAGTCACAATTTTTCGGTGGATGGCTGTCTTTTTGGGTAACAGTGATGTGTGGTCTTCTGGTGAAGTGGTTGGTGGTTGATTTCTGTCTTGAATAACAACGTAATTGTGGTTTTTTCTTACCTGTTCACATTCTTTCCGACTAAACCCTCACCTCTTCTCGTTGGCCTCTTTTTTCTCCCAAACCCCACCTTTAAGATGAAATATTCTATAACTTTATTTTCTTTTTACAATTTCAAGGTTACAACAAACTTCTTAAATCTTTTTGTTTTGAAGATAACGTTCCGATTTGAGTTTTTTTTTATTTCTCTTAGACTTCTATTGTTACTCAAATTTTCATCCCATACACAAAATTTACTCATTTATTTTTTTTTCAAAATTTTTTTGAAATAAAATTCGATAATCCAAGTTTGTCCTTTACGGCAGTGACTCCAACTCACTATTGTTATAATGATATTATTTGAGTAGTTATCAAAATATATTTTTCGTATAATAATAAAACATAACATAAAATATTTGACAGATTTTGAATCGAAATCCAAAACAAGATTTCTCCCTCATTAGTTATTATAAAAACTTCTTTTTAATTATTTATTCTGAGTATAAGCTTTTTTTGTACAGAATTATTATGTGCAGAGAGTATTCGATTCTACTTTCTATTTTTAATTAAAAATAGATAATTAAAATGTTTTAAAATATCAAAATTAATATATTTTGAAATCAAATTACAGTATCAACAGCAAAACAAAAGTGCACCATAGAATCCAAATTCCTGAAAGTACCCCTGACCTGAAAGGTTGAACGTGAACGAGAAGGGAACAGATAAGGGTCAGTTTCGTCTTTCTAGTTATTGGTTGGCCTTGATTACAACAACCTTACACTAAACAGAGACAAGGTAAGGTTTCCGCGTAAAAACATCTTCGATTCACGCACTCACCCACTGTTCATATGATTTGTTCTTCCTTGAACTCTACGAACATTCTCGTTTTTAATGGAAATCAATTCTCTATCACTCCCCTCTTCTCGTATGTCCATTCTGCTGAAGGACTCTCCCAGTGGAGCTCCTCAACAACACAACAAGGTTTTCTACTTTTTATCACTTCTTTAATTATTCTTTGTTATTAATACTATAATTGCTATTTGATCCAAACATGCTTTCAGTTGCCCATATTTAGTACAAGCTCATATGTTTTTGTCTTGCATGTGATCTTAATTTTTCGTGTGTGCTATGTTAATGGGGACCAAATTCATCTATGTCAACTGCTGTTTGAGTTTAAGTTTAACTTCTAAGTATCCTCACTCTCAACCAATTACAAATTATGGTATTTGTTTAGGAAATTATTGCAAAAATCAACAAATGTATTGAACATATCTGCTTCTGATATTAAAACAACAGTCTGTATATGAACTGTTTACACTTGAATTTACAAAATCTTTAGTTTTTTTGGTACTTTACAGTGTCAAGTCAACCAATTAAGAATTGCTTTATGTATGAGTTTTAAATTAATTATTATAAAAGCCAGTTATATAGAATTGGATGAGTGATTTTTTAGTGTTTTCCAGTTATTTTATATGTTTGGGGATGGGCGTTGAACAGATGATCTGGTGGAGGAATGAAAAAGGAGGTGTTGGTGGTGTGCACAGCAGTGTAGATAGCTCTTCATTGGTTCAAAACAATAGTAGGAAAAAAATGTTCCCTCAATCTGATGGGGTTTTGCATGATACAAAAGATGATGGTTATATGCCAAAACAGACTTCTTTGTGTGTTTTGATGCTATATTACACAGAGAATGGTATTTTTCCTCAAGCACAGACTACATGGGAGCAGCTCCTATATAGTTCTTTTGAACCTTCTGTTGAATTTATTTCAAGATTATTTGATGCTTATGCCAAACATGGAAAATTTGATGAAGTGGTTGATATCCTACGCTACGTGGATATGAGGAATTTCAGTATATTACCTGATGTTTACTCGTTGGCTCTCTCTTGTTTTGGAAGAGAAGGACAGCTTGAGTTGATGGAAGATATGGCAAAGGAAATGGCTTCAAGAGGTGTTCATATCTCTTCTAGAACTGCTAATGCTTTTGTTTTGTATTATAGCATTTTTGGTTCTTTGAAAGACATGGAGAATGCATATGGTCGCCTAAAGAAATCGAGATTTCTGATAGAGAGGGAAGTGATTCGGGCCATGGCCTCTGCATATACAAGGGAGAGACAATTCTATGAATTGGGTGAGTTCCTAAGAGATGTTGGTCTAGGTAGGAAAAATTTGGGAAATCTTTTATGGAACCTTATGCTACTTTCTTATGCTGCAAATTTCAAGATGAAAAGCTTGCAGAAAGAATTTCTCCAAATGGTGGAATCTGGATTCCGTCCTGATATTACAACCTTCAATATTCGTGCTTTGGCCTTCTCAAGGATGGCTTTGTTCTGGGATCTCCACCTTAGCATTGACCATATGGAACATGAGAAGGTCATTCCTGATCTAGTCACTTTTGGGTGTGTAGTTGATGCATACTTGGATAGAGGGCTTGGAAGGAACTTGAACTTTGCTCTAAACAAAATGAACTTGGATGATTCTCCAATGCTGTTAACAGATCCGTTTGTGTATGAGGCCTTAGGTAAAGGGGACTTTCAAATGAGTTCTGAAGCGTTTTTTGAGTATAAGACACAAAGGAAATGGACTTACCGTGCTTTGATACAAAAGTATCTCAAGAAACATTATAGAAGGAACCAGATATTTTGGAACTACTAACTAATTGCTGGATATTTAGGTACATTCAAGTTCTAGCCAGGTAGATAACTGGAATGCTCTTACTGAGTTGTTTGTTCTCTATCAAAACAAAGAGCTAACCATCTTTTCATTTCTTTTGATAGAATTTGAGTCCTACATTTAGACCTCGGTTCTATACAGAGAGATTCACTGTGTGGCTAACTTGAAACAAAATTTTACACATGGTGGATGCACTTGAGGGTTCAGAGTCAAGGTGGAAACAGGTCGTTGTAAAGCATATTGTGATGCATAGTTGAGGTTGAATGGAACATTAGAAGCATCCTATCTTGAAGAAAGCTTGGAGGAACTGAAACTTGGTAAGAATAATCATTGCTTAACAAATTTTACATTTTCAACAGGAGCAACTCTTGTCAATACAAGATTGCTTATCCCGGCATACATATTTTCTTTCTTGATAGATTCTGTATTTCACATTCATTGTTATAAAATATGATAGTTTTATTGGGGTTGCAATGTGTCTTGTCACTTGTTAACTTTGTATTACTTTTGCACCAAAATGGTAAAAAAAAATCTGTCTTTTACCTATCGAATTTTGAACTATGTTTTTGTAAGTTTTGCATGTATTTTCATGAAGATCAACCATGGAGGGTAGAGAGAGGTACGGTTGGGATATTTGCAGTTACTTATCTTTGCTTTGAGTTACAGTACTAGTGTCAAAACTATCATGCAGTTGCCCTTCCTTTTTTGATTCATAAGGTAAGGCCTTGTTATCTGCAGTTGTTTATGCATGTCTGCATATTGTGTTTTGTTGTGGTATTCCCTCATTTTGAAGGGACCTTATTTTATTTTCTAGTTGTTAGCCTTTGAAGCCTGTGCTGAATATTTGTCCATTATAAGATGTAGAAGCAGAGCATTTAGAAGAAGGATAGTAAAAATTCAACATTTATTCAACATGTGTCAAATTTCCTAATTTTTAAGTAGAGGATTTCTTTTATTATAATTTGATTTAAAAGATATAAAAGAAGGGTAATTTTTTTAAGTAACCTTATTATTGGTACAGATCATTCATGGACTTCTTTGATGATTAATCTGCTGCATAAACCTTGTTAACCACCTTTTTATGGGGTTTCACTTTCCAACCATAATTTTTACATCTACAAGGTTCAAATCCAAGAACAGGAGAACTGCAGTATCACTTGCACCAACAACATGGTGGTGAAAGAAGTCCTTCTTTAATGAAAGAAAAAATTAGAATTAGGAAACTGAAAGTAGCCACAAAATCCAATTTAAATGAAATTGTAAAAAATTAGTTGGTTTCATTTGGATTTTATTTATTTATGTTAAAATATAATCAAATCAAACTGCATATATTTTTTATATTTAATTTAGATTAATTTGTAATAATAAAAAGCTAAATCAAACAATACCATGAGGTATTATGATACTTTATTCCAAAAATAAATATGCATAATATTCTATTTTAATCTTTTATTAAATAACAAAATAGTGTCAAATATATGTGTAGAAGGAATTATACAAGTAATTATTATTTTAAATAAGTGCCACACTTTGTTTATTAAAATTTTAATAATTTTTAAATATTAAACTATTGTTATAATGAATAATTTTTAAATGCTTCATATTATAGAAAGGAAATAAAGTTCCACTCATATGTATAAGTACAAAATAATAAATAATAATGATAATATAATAATAACAATAATAAGAATTATAATAATTACAATAGTTATAATAAGAATGTAAATAATAATAATAATAATAATAATAATAATAATATTAATAATAATGATAATAACTTTTTTTCAAGCAAATATCTATGTTGCTTATCTAACATTATTTTAATTTAAATTGTTAATTACACATTAATTATAGAAAAAAATAATAAATATATAAAATTGAAGTTAATATAAGTATTAAATTTTAACTTATCAAAATAAGATAGTATATTCAAAAAATGAATACGTAGGCCCATTAACGTTTGTATTTATGTTGTTATAATAATAATAATAATAATAATAATAATAATAATAATAATAATAATAATAATAATGGTAATGATAAGTGTATTAAAAATTAATAAACTTGAGAAATAACTATTTACTCAATACAATATAATATAATATAATACAAAATAATATGATATAATATAATATAAAATAATATAATATAACATAATATAATATAATATATTATAATAATATATGATAATTATAATGAGAGTGAAAAATAAATATGTTATTTATCGATTCCCTATAATATGATAATACTATCTTGCATTTATCCTAAGACTCGTATGATAAACATCATATGATAAAATAAGAAAATAAAACGAAAACAACATAAGTTATGATCATATTAGTATTTAGTGCATACAATATAAAAAATTAAATAATGATAAAATATAATATAGATAATATTTAAACGACAATTATTTATTAAATTAATATAAAAATAAATTTTAATTACATTTCTACGAATTATGAAATTGTTTGTAAAAAAATATAATTTTAAATAAGTTATAAAAAATTACATTTTATTTAATGACCATTTGTTTATGAAAAAGTTATGTAAGATTTTAAAATTATAATTAATATCCTAAAAGGATTCAAATAATTATTATTATTATTTAATTTTAGTATTCTAATAGATAATATAATTTAAATTTATGTGTTCGTAATAATTATTAAAACAAATTCATATAAAATAAAATACTAACAATTATAATATATGTAAGATAAATGCTACCACAACAATATATCATATAACCCAAAGGAGAGATATTATCATTAAAACAGATATTAAAGTATGTATTAGGCGGACCATATTCAATCTAGGACGACATCATCAAGGTTAAAGACGAGGACCTAGCACTACAAAATGATGACTACATGGTTTGGAATGAGATCAAATATCTTGAATCCAACTTTGAAGAAAGCAAACCATAAGCACTAACATATCAATGGTCTTGTCAATTTGACCGTAATGATTCAAATCCTAGCTAATATCATGTTAGTCTGACAGTAATTATATAAATATGAGCAAGACCATTTATCCACGTCATATCACATCAATCCAGTAGCACTTTTCCACGTATAGATAAGATCCTTAGCTCAAAATAAAAGGTACCTTTTCCATAGCACTTTATAACTAGCACTTTGACTCTTGTATACTTACTTTGACATAAGAGACTCTTTTGTAGGGATTTCTCCCACCTATGGAACAAATGAAGGAGAAGTACCATTAGGACAGTGACCGGTAATTGTTCAAGATCGAGATCACCAACAACAACACTTGCAAGCCGAAGATCCTTCTTAGGTCCTGTAAGAACAAGTGACGCCCATCGTGGGGCCGATGAGGGACAATGAGAGCAAGGAAAAATCGATGGTGTCAACGAGAAGCAAAATAAAAGAAAGACAAGAAAAACCTAGCATGGCGAAGAACAATCATGTAACAGTACTACTCGCCATGCAGGGAGAGATGACTGAGATGAGGCAAATGAATGAAGAGGAAATGTGTATGCTGAGACAAGAGAACGAGGAGACGAGGAAGCAATTGCACAAGGGCCGAACACTGCCACCCTCAACTCAACACACCCGAGCAAGGAACGAAACTATATCACATAAGTTGCGTGTGAAACTACACACTGTAACCAAAATCGTTGAAGGGGAATCTCAGTTGAATACCTCTGCAAAATACCTCTTTCCATCTTGGAAGTTACCGCCGACATCCTTTCTCAGATAAAATCATGATGGTTGAACTACCAGCCCAATGGAAGGGGCTCAGCATGGACTAATACAATGGGACCACAGACCCGGATGAGCACGTTGACATATATGTCACTCGAATGAGCTTATATACCCTAGATGATACTGTTTTTTGCCCAGTGTTTCCCACATCCTTGAAGGAGGAAATATTGAGTTGGTTCACTCATCTTCTACCAAACTCCATTGACAACTTTAAAACTCTTGTAAGCAAGTTTAGCTTGTAGTTTGTTACTAGCAAACCCACCATATGACTTCATTAACATTCGTAAGGAAAGAAAAGGGTGAGTCCTTAAGACTATTTATGGAAAGATTTGGTAAATGTTGTTGCAAATACGAAATCTTAACCCCGAAGTGGCACTACACCACTTCGTGACAACACCCAAGCCTGAACCATTTGCTGACAACTTATGTAAAGAGTCATTAGTTGATCTCGATGATTTGCGATGAATAGCAGCAAAGTTCATGCAGTTATAAGAATTAAGAGAGTTTTGCAACCAATTGCGAGCGGAAAGCAATTCAAATAAGGCGAAAATAAAAAAAAGGGCGAGCAATGTGCCACTAGAGGAAAAGAGGTCCGACACCCAAGTTCCCACAATATACCACATTTAATATGAATAAAAGTCGAATACTAGATGAAGCATTGAGTGTCGAGCTCCTCCCAACGTTGCAAAAGGTTCCCACTCCTCGTAATGCTAACACCACCAAACACTGTAGATATCATCAAAACTATGGTCACACAACAGATGAGTGTGTAGCCCTCAAGGACAAGATAAAAGAACTCATACGTGCTGGACATCTCCAAATATTCGTCCAGTATGAACGCAAAGCTCCTATCACTCCTCGAGGAACAAGGACGATGACTCGTCACAGGCTAACCGCTCACATTGAGATCATTCATGAAGAACTAAGTGACCATGCCTACGGGAGGATGAGGACCGCATATGACCTAACCATCAACAATCAAAAGGAGGAAATTGAAGAGGCAACACCCTTCTCCTAGGGGTAATCAACATAATTACAGGAGGATTTGATGGAGTAGGGTCCTCTGAAACAGCATGAAAGAAGCATCTACGAATAGTTCAGACTATAACTGTGATAACAACTTGCATAAAATAAAGGATGCCACCGATAACGTTCACAAACGCTAACTTCAAGGCCATTGATCCTTCACAAGATGATCCCATAGTCATAATACTATAAATAGAGAACTTTGCAGTTATGAAGACCTTAGTGGACCAAGGAAGCTCCGGGATATCCTATACTGGAAAGCATTCAAGAAACTGCACATTCCAGAAATCAAAGTACAACCATATGATGATCAGATTGTAGGGTTCTCAGAAAAAAGGATTGAAACAAGAGAGTATATTAACTTGTACACCAAGTTTGGCAAAGGAAGCATGATAAGCAGAACGATTTGGATCCAACATCTACTCGTGGACGCTAACACCTCGTACAATGTGCTATTTGGACATCATTCCGTGAATCAATTGGGTGCAATTGTCTCCACCCCTCATTTAGTCATGAAACTGTTCACCCTCAGAGGATATTACAACTGTTCATCTCAATTAGCGCATGACTTGGGAATGCTACATGACAAGTTTAAAGATGGGGCCACTTAGGATCCATGAGGAAAGTTAAGAGAAGTAGGGAGCAAGGGGGAGCATACTGTGAATATGGTAAACCTAGACCCACAAATCGATGAGGTTCACATGGAACTAGGCAAGGATGTGATGATTGTCACTCTACGAGGAGAGGACAAAATTGCAAAAATGGAAAGTTTGTTGAAAAAAAGATTAAGTTAAGCAAATCCACCAAGTCCTTGTAAATAATGCTGATATGTTTGCATGGACGGTGACGAGTATGCCAGGGGTCCACCCAAACATCGTGACCTATAAGTTGTCCAGTTTCAGAGAAGCACGACAAGTGGCGCATGTACACAGATTACACTGATTTGAATGAAGCATGTCCAAAGGATGTTTATCCCCGGCCTTTAATTGACCAACTAGTTGACCACTGAGTGTTAAGCTTTCTCGACGCCTATTCGGGATATAACCAAATATTGATGCACCTTCGAGATAAAGCCAAAACGGTGTTCATGACTAATGATGCCAATTACTATGCCTTTCAGCCTGAAGAATGCCGATGGGACATACCAGAGGCTAATGGACAAAGTATTCAAGGACGTAATAGGCCGAAGTGTCGAAGTCTATGTGGATGACATCATGGTCAAATAAGACTTGTGTGCCCAACACACTGGTGACCTTAATGAAGTATTTGAGGCATTAAGGAAATACAACATGAGACTAAATTTCGAGAAGTGCATGTTTGGAGTCGAGGGTGGAAAGTTCCTTGGTTGACATCAAGGTGAATCCTGACAAGTATCAGGCCATTGTTGACATGAGAAGCCCGAAGAATATGAAAGAAGTCCTAGGAAATTGATCACCCTATCTCGTTGTAATCAAAGTTTTTTATTAGTAGAACCTCTTAAGAGTTCTTAAAGGATAATTAGAAGTAGCCCAAGAACTAAGAGTGAACTATTATAAACTTACTATATCTTCCTCTTTATTAGATGTTCTCTATTAAATGATCTAGTCTTCCTTTTAAAAACTATTAAGTGCTCTATTAAAGCTTGCTTGTATAGTGAGTCACCACTTAACCATATCCAACCCGAATACACCCATTTTAAAAAAAAAATTAAAAAAAATCACAATGAATCCAAGTATTAGAATTTCTTAAAAATCATTTAAACCATCATCTTTACTAATCCAAATAACTTATTAGAATCATAGATACTTCAACTTACACTAAAATCATACCTATAGTTATACACATATCAATTTCCATATATAACAATCAAGAACACCAATTATTTCACGTATTTAAATAATCATAACATTAAATAGATGATATAGAGATTAACTCTTTTTATCTATTTAGATGTACCTACGTGCAAGTTTAAACTTTTATTTGATGCTTTGAGAAAATCAATAAAAGTCTAAATAAAATTTAAAAGATGAAGCGTCACATCAACATTATCCCTTCTTAACCAACTACTTAAGAAAGAAAAAAAAGATATAATTCTTAGTAAAAATTGAATCAATTACTAAAAACTCAATATTGATCAACTAATGCTTTTTATCTAGTTGCCTCCTTATCAACATGACTTAATATAGTATTAATAATGCGACATTTTTTCACCTAATCTAACATACTTTAACAAAATTAAATTCACATAGAAATTAAATCCTCATTAAAATAAAAATAAAATAAGTTTAACTTCTATTTATAAAATTTATTTATTTAAAATTTATCTTTAAATAAAACTTAATTCTTACCGTTATCGTTTTCGTATATTTCAATAATATTGGACAAGACATTTTAAGAAACATAAAAAGCATAACTTTTAACACATACAATAATATAGGATAAGAGATTTAAGAAAATTAGAAAAAAAACGTAGCATTTAACACTTTCGTTGTATAACAAAAAAAGAGAAAGAGAAATATTCATGTAACAAGCTTTTAAAATTATTCATTGCTAACCTTTTTTTGTTTATAATTTTATAAAAGAAAATAAATTAATATTTTGGTGGAGCCGGAAGGAAAGAAAGAAAAATATTAATATATTTTTTATATTTATTTTGGCGCCTCATATTTTTTTGAAGCTTCTTGGGGAAGCTTTGTCACTGCCAAGTAGTGCTGGGTTAGCTCGCTCGCTCCTACTCTTATCTCTATGCATTCATTTTCATTCATTTCATTTCAGCACTTATCTTCTCCGTCGCCGTCTCCGTCGCCGTCGCTTTTGCCGTTGCTATTGCCGTTGCCGTCGCCGTCGACTCCTCCGTCGCTGTCGCCGTGGCCATCTCTGTCGCGGTCACCGTTGCCGTTGCCGTGGCCGGAATATTGTTTCTCCGATGAGAAAATCCACCAGACTCTCCGCCATCGGCCTAGTACAGGCTCCAGAACCGGTAAGAACGAACAAATTTCACTTTCAATTTGAATTTGAATTTGAGTTTGAATTTAGGTTCCATTTCGCGCGCACTTTCAGACGAAGCCTTTCAGCACTCGATTTTCGCTGAGGTCGTACGCGAAGCGCGTGCAGCTTCTCACAGCGGAGCAGAGAGCCGCTATTTCGCGAACCGGCTTCGGGAACCTTCTATCTGTTCCAAACCACTGCCTGAACAAGGTATTCCTCACTGAGCTGATGGAGGCGTGGAGCTGCGGGAGCCGCGCGTTCGTGCTACGCTCCGGCGGCGAAATTCGAATGACGCTGCTGGATGCCGCGCTGATCCTGGGCCTTCCGGTGACCGGTAACCCTGTCAACTTGACAGAACAGGAACCGTTCTCCGATTTGGAAGAGTCGTACGGAGCAACGAAATTGAAGAGGAAGGTAGCGATGAGTTTTCTTGAGAATAGGCTCGATTCAATTGGGGATGCTGTGAGTGATGATTTTGTGCGGAGCTTTTTGCTGTACACGATTGGAACGTTTCTTGCTTCGAACGATGGGAAGGTGGATTCGCGATTCTTGCGGTTTCTGGGGGATTTGGGGGATGTTTCAGGGTTTGCTTGGGGCGCTGTTGTTGTTGATGATTTGTGTCAGTGGCTGGATAAGAGGAAGGAGCAGAAGGTCCAGTATGTGGGAGGTTGTCTTATCTTTCTTCAAGTAAGTTCGTTTCACCATGTCATAATTTGATGTGAAGAATGTTAGCTACAGGGTATTTAGTTTGTGTTGGTACTTGACATTAAAATGTGATATATTTATGGACAAGCTAATTGTTTTTTAGAGATTTGAAGCACTTCGTGTTTGCAAATTCATTCAGAAATAAGAAATCTTGCTCGAGAAGCTATAACTACTAGCTCTTTAGTTAACGTGAAAAAAAAAAAAAGAAAATTACACGTGAAATGTGAAACCAAACACACAAAATGGTCCGCTAGTGTAATTGCTGTCGCAAAGATAATGTTTTGGGAGTTTGCAATTGTATGTAGGTTTATGCAACAAAAAGAATTGCTACTACAACCACGATTTAAAATCTTGTTAAGAACAACGTGTTTTAAATAATGATTTTTGAATGTTGTTCTTTTGATCATATGTACGAGGTGTGGCTAATTTTCATTTTTTAATTTATTAAGTAAATTGATATTCTGGTCGTCTATGTTTGCAAAATTTGACTCGAGAGAAGGAATTGTAGTCCTCCAAGTATTTAGTTAGTATCAATTTAGTCCGAAAATTGTCTTAACTGAATTATAGTTGAAGGTTAGTTTAATGGAGAAAACTTCTCAAAAAAGACTAAATTGATGTTGATTTCATATTTCAGTGTTTTCTTCTCTTGTTCTTTTCATATTTAGATAGTATGTAGAAAATATATGCATTGTAAAATTTATATATCGTGGGCCATTAACGCAAATTTTTTTTCTACCTTTTAAGACCGTGAGCATGCATTAGTTTTTGGATGATAAGATGTCCGGAGCAGTACTTGTAAAATGTCATTTATATATGCTTATTTGATAGAATTCAAAGTTTAATTTTTTTTATCTATGGCGAGCAGACATGGTCCTATGAACATTTTGACGTAGCAGCAAGGCCACAATTGCAAGATAATGGTTTTACCTTTCCTCGCATGTGTCGATGGGATAATATTAAATCTAACCAAAGACAACAGGGTACTTCATGGTTTAAAGAGCTGGATGATGATCAGGTAACTTAGAAACTTGCTTACAAATTTGTCGAGTGTTGAGTTTATCGTTACCGACTCCTCATATAACATAGAAGGTTGAGAAAACTTATGTCTGTCTTGACGAGTTGTCATTTTTGTGTTATATTCAGTCCTTATTTGATTATTTATTGAGTGTTTGGGTTACAGTTCCGTTGAAAGTAACCTACATTTTCGTTTTCAATTCATTAATGTTGTTGCTTCTTAAAGTGAAAATGGATGTTTGGCCCTCCGAAACAGCAATTCAAACACACACTTAATGGTTGAAGTAGTGGAGCATCTCTCTTCTTCTGTCATTTAGGATTTAGAATAAATATGCAGATAATGATTTTGGTGTTTGTATTGATGACAGTGACGTTGGTTCTATTTGTATCATTGATGTCCGGATCAAAAAAATGGAGGAAGAAAAACGGGTTATAAACTTATAATTCCTTATGTCTATATTTGCAGGTGATTTGGAAGCTCGAACCTACTTCTGGAGAGTTGCAAATGGAGATAATTAAAGAAGCACTGGAGTTGTTAGGTGACAACAAAGAGCTTCAAAGTGCAGAAAGCTGTTCGACAAGCACCCCATCTAGCGTGAGTTATATGATATTTATTTTTGTTTCTGGTACATGTAAGTTTGGTCAGGATTCTTGCAATTGAATTTTCAAATGAAGAAAATGCTCACCGTAAAAAATTTATTTATTTGCATTAAATAGTGAAACAAATGTATCTTCAAATTTTTGGACCATTTGATTTTGTTTTAACTGCAGCAGCCTGCAGTTTTGTTTGAACTGCCGATGATCCTCCTGCTCCTAAAAGTTTAGGGTGAGGAGTTGCTCCATTGTAGGTTAGTGCAAGCCACCAGCAACAGCAAGTTTGAGAGTCAGGACCTTTCACGTTTGGATTGACGTATTGTCTTGAGCCAAACTTTAATTGACATGGTTTTAGTTTGGATTTTAAATATTAATCAAAACTTGCACATCTTGAGTTTGAATTTTAAATATCAATCTATCTTCTAGGGTGTTATATTTTATTTTCTATTTCAATGATCATATTTCGTACTCTACTGACTGATAATTGGGCATTGGCAGGTTTCTGATGTAGATTCCGGTTTTCAGCATAGTATTAACGGTGAAGTATATAGAGAGGACGAGTTGGAGAATCAGGTAGTGGAGGACACGCCCACAAGGTCGAGCAATAGTCATGAAAAATGTAGAAAGCAGATCAATCTCGGAAACTTGGTAGTGTTGGACACCTCCCCGAATTTAATCATCTGCGACAAAGTACGTGGAGAGCAAGAAAGGGATCCTGTATTGGTAGTTGAGGATTCCCTCACAACTATCAGTATTGCTGATGAAGTAGGCGGAGATACAGAGTTCAACGGTGAAAAGCTCATAGTGGAGGCTACTCCCCCGGATGTAACAATTTGTGACAAAGTACGTCGAGAGCAAGAAATAAATCTTGAGAACCCGGGATTGGTTGTTGAGGACACCCCCACAACTATCAGTTTTTCTGACGAAGTCGGTGGTGATCAGGAGTTCAAGTGTGAGAAACTCTTTGTGGAGGATACTCCTCCAAAGGTGAGCTTTTATGATGTGAGATTTCATTCTAGTTTAATCCTTTGGGTCTTGTCATAGATTATTAATCCTTAGTTTTTTCTTTTCCACTTTATCATTATCTTATTTGATTGGCAGGATGATACAAGACAGAAGAATGTCACGTTAGAAGAGGAAAACACTGAATTGAAGGTGAAAATAGACCAATTAACGGAGGAAAATGAACTTCTCCGTACGCAGATTTTATCACATACCCAATTTGAAGAGCAGAATGCTGAGTTAAAGAAAGAGCTGGACTTGTCGAGAGAAGAAAACAGAATTTTAAGATTGTCATTAAGTAGTTTTCTGGACCGAATGGATAGACATATTTTGGATTTCGAATCTAATGCAACTGAGTGAACATGCAACCCTTGAATTTCACCCCATAACTTAACTAGCTGCTTAGAGCCAGAGCTGTGACACCCAAATAACCTCTAAACTTTTAGACGTTGCTGCAGCTGCAACATTGATCAATCCCAGTTCTTCCGCGAAGCATAGATTTCTTGGGTAAACAAGTGTGTATATATATTGTTAAGGTAAACAAACATTATCCATTCTAATTTAGGTGTGAACAGTGTGAGGAGGTTTCTTTTTAAGTGAAACGGTGGCATTCATGTCAGGTAAACAGGACTATTTATTTTCTTCATTGTTGTATATTACGTAGTTGATTGTGCATGTACTCCAAACAGATGTCGGACTTCAAATGGTATAGTTATCCCTGTTTTTTTTAGCATTATTGGACTAGTCACTGTAAACTTCGCTTGATACGTTCATTATTTTTTATCAGCAAGTCCATCTACTACTGCTAGTAGCCTTTTCTTACTCTTAGCGCACATTGTTGCTAATCACAGTGGCTTTAGCAACGGCACACAGCGGTTGAAGGTGTCCTTGTTTGATACTATGTAATTCAATGGCCTTCGGTATATTGGTCGTGGTGGGGCACGTGTGCTTGGTGCGGATATGTGTGGTGGTTTTCATGCGTGGGCAGTTATTCAGTTTGTTATGGCGACAAAACATGATGATTTTGGGTTTTCTGAATTGATGAGATTGAGGGTTCGTGTACTCAGTTTTTAATAGTGATACTTGAAGGGCATTGTTAGGTCTATGATTCAAGTATCTGAAGAATCCAATCATTTTCCTTGAAGATTTCTGATAATCCATGAAGACTTAGAAATGCTTCTGTTGGTGTTGATTAAGATGTGAATGTAAGTTTTCTCTTGATTTCATCCTACACTTTAATATTTAGAAAGCTCCTCCAAATGGATTAGAGCTTTTCTTGGAAATAGACAATTTTTTATTTGATTAAAATGTTTTTGACTAATTTGAAATGTTTGAAGAAAAGTTTTAATGAATTAGATTATCATTTTAATCAATTATAGTTATTTAAAATCATGATCATTCTTTATATATTTGTTTTAATGTGTTAAAATAAGTTTTTAATTAAATAAAATCATTTAAGTTGTGTGTATTGAATATTTTTTTTAATATATTAAAATGAAGAGTTCAAATTAATTTCACTAATAAGTGAAACTATAGATAAAGGCGCAATTTTATTTCATTAAAATTTTAATTGCTTTCTTTGAAGACTCTTTTGATCAATGAAAAGTTGTTTTTGGTTGATTAAAGGTTTTTTAATCTATTAGAATTGTTAAATTGTATTTTATACGAATATGTTCCAAAACTAAATGACACAATCAAAATAGTTCTTTCTTAATTCAACTTATCTTCTTAAAGAAACTAACTAGAAATTTTTTCTTGGAGTTTTCTTTTATGTAATCAATATCTTAAAGAAAAAACATAGTTTTTCACTTGAGTTTATCTTTTCTGTCATGCCTATTTCATTCAAGGTGATACTTTTCTTGTTTCTCTATTTACTTTTCAGTTTTTATATCTTTTTTGGATATAATGTCTATTTTTATTTTATAACAAAGTGTTATTAGGTGTGAAATAAAATCTCTTAAAGTTTAAGATTTAGTTTGTTATGTAATTTACTTCCACTAGTGTGGATGTGTGTTTCTAAAACTATGTGAGTTTAGCATAATAACTAGATGTAGCTCTTGTTTTAAAGAACTAATATAAAATTTGTTATATTCATATATCATTTCTTATAATTAGTCAACAAAATTATGCAATTAAAAAAATTAATAAAATTCTCATTTAAAGATTCGTAAAAATTGTTCTTTGTTTAATTTAATCCCTCTTAAACTCAACTCTTAAAATAAAAGATACGACCCACACAAGTTTTTGGTTGTAGGGTTATGGGAATTGCCTTCTTTGTGTTTATTTGTGTTTAGGATGTATTCGTTGTTTTCGGTGATAATGTAAACTATTGGGATAATGTCACTATTGGGAGATATGGTCATTTGATTTGTTGATGTAATAGAAAGCAAACAGGAAACGATATGAGATTAAGGATTTGAGAGAAAATAAATGAACTTTTTTAGGCCTACGGGCGGGCGAAGGTGGTCTAGTAAGTTGTGAGGGAAGCAAAGTTGTAATTTTAATTAGGTTTAGATATTTTAAAATGAGACAAAAATGGTCTCGTCAACACAACTAATTTTCTTTTACTAATTAGGAAACGGTGGTATTCGTTTCAAACAAACGAGTGTTGACATGTATCTTCAAATGATTTTAGAGGAATTCAATTTTTTATTTATTTATCGAAGTTGTATTTGTATTATATGGTCTTTGCATGAATTTTATACTAATGCTTAGAAATATAGACTAAGTTTAATGAGGTGAATTGAATTCAATAAGTAGGGATGACATTGTTCTTTTGGGTATCTAAACTTAACTTATTTTGATTTTGATGGAAAATCCTCGCATTAAATGGGTATAAGTACTGAGTATAAGTAATATTTGATTTTTTTAGACTGAGTGGGTATAAGTACTGAGTATAAGTAATATTTGATTTTTTTTAGATTGAGTTTTTTAGATTGGGTAGGTATGTGGATGAAGATGAGTATGTATATTATGTAGCTCTATCATAGTACCTATTACAATATTCATCATCGCCTTTATATTTGTCCATGTTTTAAATTATTTAAATAACCATTTTATTACACAATTCTTTTTATTATGTCTTAATTGTTCGACTTGTTCAAGATTCATAAAGTTTACTCATATTTTCAAAGTAATTTTCTCTCTTATTACTTTACATATTTTCAAAGTTCAACTTGCATTTAAGGAAAAGCAAATTTCAATTTTATTGAATCAAATACTTTATATAGACACATTTGATTGTTTCTACTCCTTTCAATATTTTTATTTATTGCTTACTTTTTTTCTACATGAGAATGCTTGACTCTAAATTTCAAGTATTTAATCGCATAAACTTTTAATTTACTGGGTAACATAACTTATCTTCTTTGTTCTCTTCGACCCTTAGTTTCATTTCATTTTAATAACCTTTATTTTGCTAAAAAAAATTAATTCTCTCAACTATTTAATTAGTTCAATATCTGCCAAGTTTACTCATCACAACCTTTATTATACATTTTTTTCTTTGTATGATTTTGTTCAAACAATGTATTACATCTCAAGAAATGCAATTCTCGATTTCATCTAATCAACACATTTGATTATTTGTACTTTTTTCTATAATTATTTGACCTTTATCCAATTGTTATTTTTTGACTTTGATTTGATATTTACACAATTATAATTTCTTTCTTGATTTGACATTGAAGAAAATAAAATATATATCTTTTTTATATTAAATTCTTGATAATATAATGTTTGATTTGTTATTTTTTTTAATTTGTCTTATAAAAGACTTAATTAATTAATATTTCAAACGGTAAGGGACGTAAGGGACCAGGTACGAGCACAAGTATGAGTATACCTGTTACCCGATAAAGATGATAATGAGACAAGAATTTCATACCTGTTGAGTATGAGGATGAGAATGAGAATAAATTTTTACTTTAAGGATGAATACGAAGATAATGAAACACACACCTGCCACCCCATTACCATCCCTATTAACAAGAAATCTTACATTTTTTTTAAATAATGAACATAACTTTTTGAATAAATTAAATTTAAGAAATTAAAACAATTTTAGGATTTTATGATTCTCTTTCCAAAGTTTTTTAAATTCCAAAATAATATACATGATGCACTATAGAAGAATATTATAAATGAATATGTACTATAGAAGAATAAATAGATGAAAGACGTACAATACAAGATCTTGAACCTACAAGATTAGTTGTCATAATTTTGAAATCTTATCACAAGAAAACCAAAGTATTAAACCCTAGAAGACCTCTTAAAATTTCTTGATAACCCAATCGAGAACACAATTCAAAAAATAAATAAAAAAATAGGGGTAGCATAATAGGTCACCCAAACCGCTTTGTCTGGACCTGCTATTGGCTGCCAAAAAGTTAGGGAGAGGGAGGGGTAGGATGATTAATCTCTCTAATCAGATAATCAAACATTATAATTAATATGTTTAATTAAGTTTTAAGTTCCTCATAAATTTGAGTATTTTCAATTGAGTCCATGTTAAATTCTTTTGGTCCATCAAGTCAAAATTTTTATATTTTTCAATTGAGTCTCTGCTGTTTAATTTTTTTCTTTAATTGGGTCACGTGCCCGTCATCTTGCTTACTATTCTCTACATGTTAAGTAAGGTGAGGATTTTGAAAAAATGTAAAAAGATATTGCGATTAATGTAAATAAGTGACTTTTATTGCTTTCATTGAAATTGTGTTGAATAACAAGGGTCTGTCGCCCTCACCTACAATAATGATGGTTACGACGATTATGTTTTGGTCATTGTAGATGATGATATGGAAGCTATCGAGGAGCATACCAATCTTGATATCTAACCATTTCATTTAAAGAAATAAAGGTCACTTGTTTTATGTTAATCGTAATATCATTTACTATTAACAACAAAATATTTTTTCACATCTCTTAACAGGAAGAGACAAGTAAGCAAGATGATGGGGATAAGATAACAACCACATCACTAGTTAATGAAAAAAATTAAATGATAGAAACTCAATTAAAAAAATATAAAAAAATTGAATATAAAGTTAATAAGGACTCAATTAAAAATACGCAAATTTATGAGGGACTTGAAACTTAGTTAAGCCTAATTAGTAATTGGGACTTAATTTGTAAGTGCTAATGATTTAAATTATAATACTATTACATATTTCTTATCATTCAAATAATATAATACATTTTTTTTAAATATTGTTCTAATTTTTATTTTTTTAAAAGAAAAACAATCTGATAGGTCAACTCACCTTGTCTTTGACTCACTAGTTTAGCAGGCCAAGCGAAGGGTGGCAGAGTAGACTAGCAGGTTAAAAATAGCAGCTTGGCTCACCAAATTGTGGTGACCTGGTGAGTCAGCCCACATGCCTAAACCCATTTTACTACGTTTGAGAAAAAGAATATGTAGCAAGATCACTTAGAAAAGTTTCAATTAGGAATAACAATGGAGTAGAGTGAGTGCAAGTTGACTATATATGTCTCCATTCCTGATGTAAACACCCATACATGTGTCTTTTTTCAATATCTGATGAGTATTGGGTAACGAGTATGCTAGTAGTCATACATGTTCAAATATCTATTAAATATTTTTTTACGAAATAAAAATTGAAGGCATGATACTATCAAGAATTCAATGTAAAAAAGAACGTACATTTTATTCTTTTCTATGCCAACTAAAAAGGAAATATTTTATTCCATTAATTTTAAAAACTAATGATGTTTTAGTAATTTAAAATGGTGATAAGAGTTTGGACGAGTATTGTTAACGATTTTCCAGCAAGTATACTGGGTCCACAAGTAATATAATGAGTAAGAGAGTATCGTATCCTCAAGGAACAGAAATTGTAGATTGACTCAATATCAATTGTATTATGAATAAAGATTTAACAATAATTTGTTTTGGTAACTAAATATAAAAAGTAACTTAAAACGCAATTAATAAAGAAGAAAAATCAATAATAATAACAACCTTGGGATTGAATAATAATATTCTCCATTCTCATGTACTCTTAACCGAATTTAATATTGTCTTTTCTAATTATCAATCTGTGCAAATAAAAGCCTTTTCAACCTGATTTCTCTAGCATTGAATTTCATGAATTAAAGTATCTAGCTCTATTCCTAGTTATAGATTAATTTAATTAGCATTAAGATCAATTGCTATGTGCAGTCATTACTCTATAATTCATTCCTGAATTTATAAATGTAATGCATTAACGTTTGATTCTAATTCCAAAAAGTGTTTTCCAGTCACAAAGAAATTTAAAGTGTGACAATTAAATATAAAACGTTAAACAAAGATAAACTGAATAGAACAATATCAAATAAATACCAAGAGTACAATTGAAGTGGAGAAATTACATTCAATCCCAAGAAGAAAAGAGATTAGCTACGCATGGTAGCCATGAATATACAATGGAAAAGGAAAAAGGAAAATTCTTGATTGCAACAGTGCTTCCAAATATCTTCCAAAAGATGATGATCTTTCATTCATTCTAGCCTTTCTTTTATAAAAGATCCTTGCTATTTGTTACAAAGTGGTTGTTATTTCGCACTTCACGCTTCAATGGCGTTGACGCCTTCGTTCAGAACTTCTTTTCTTATTTAAGTGAGTTTTAGCTCAAGCTCCTCCTTTAGCGCAAGCAAGAAGTCACTTAAAATCTGTTTTTCTGCTCCTTTCCTTAATTCCAGCGTTCCTTATTCTCTCTTTCTTCGAATTTCACCTAAATCTCAACTGCATTCTCTTTCCATAACCAAAAACGCATTAAACAGAAAAATAACAATAAAATCCCTAACTTAAACAAAATCCCTAAAAATCCTATAATTAAAACAAAATAAATGCTAAAAATCCTAACAACTCTATACTTAACTAATTATTAACAGTTATCAAGTATGATACGTACATAGTTATCCTCGTTCCTATAATCGATTTAAGAAGTCGATATTATCTATACTCATACTCATGTTGGTCAATCTAAGTATTCTCCGTCAACATCAAAACGAGTTCGAATAAAAACCTGTCGATACACTAAGTTGAAACTAAATGCAAAAGAAAGAATGTCATTCTTCTCTATAAGACACTAATATAAAATCTGGATTATACAACCCATTTTAATAACAATTTTAGAGTCATGGTTGTAAAAAAGAATATGATGACAATTTTGTAAGAAGATATAGTTTTTTGATAACGGTTGACTAGAATCGTCGTTAAAAGTCAAATGATTGAGAACAATGATTTGACTTAGAATTGTCGTTAAAATTAAAAAAAAAATGAGAAAAGATGATAATTGCTTACAGGATTATTGTTCAAAGTCAAAAAATTGAAAATAGAAGACGATTTTTCGTAGGACCATCGTCGTTCCCTTATTTTTAGCCCAAAACAATAAAGTGCGTGTTTGTCATATTGTTCTCAATTTTTATTCCTTTTTCTCTCTCGTTGTCGTACTTTGAAGCCTTTTATTGTCATTGCCCATCAATTATTGTGCCCTCGCTTCCTCATTGTTCGTGCTAACTTCTTTTATGTCTCGTGCTTCAACCAATACTCCAAGATGTGTGTCATCGCACTTGCTATCCCCCGCTGCATTTGCTACCACTTCCGTCACCACCCTTCGCCTATTGTTGATCCTGCCATTGTTGCACTTTGTTCCTGCTATCTCGTTGCCTCTGTTGGTAGTGTTTCACGATGACGACTTTACAGTAATACATTGTTATTAAATGATGTTATAGTGATGGTTTGAGATAAAACCATTGTGTTAACTTCTTTTGACAACGATGTATCTAACTATCGTTGAATGATATTTTTTAATGACAAAATCTATTTTTAATGAAAACTTATAACAAAATCTATTTCAATGACAAACATAAAACTATTTTTTAAAATTCTCTTTTAACCATTGTTAAAAGCCATATTTATAATAGGGAGAATACATCTTGATCTTTTATAAATAACTTAAGAAGATGCTTTTTTTTAGTGTTCAAAGCTCTTAAAAAAGTTTTCAATTTTTTTCACTTATTAAAAAATATTGGTTCAATTCGTATTTCAAATAAAATCAACCTTAATTTTTTAACACTCATACATTTTAACCCATCAAAATACATTTTAACCAACTAAAATAAAACGAAATAAAATTTTACAACTTCCTAATAAGCTAAATTGTCATTTTAGTCGGCTAAATTACCTAAAAGAAGATTTTTGGTGATCTTAGTCAATTAAAATAAAAAATAGTTATTTATTAAAAGACTTTATTAATCTTATTGTAGTAAAGTACTTTTTTCTTAATTGACTAAAATATTTCAACTTACAAACCTAACAACATAAAAATATTTTAACTAACTAAAAATATTTTTAATCAACTAAACTTAACTTACCTTTAAAAGTAAGCTCTAAACCTATCTTTAATAAATTTTTTAATTAAAATTAAATAAGATCAAAACATATGCAGTTACTTCCTCATAATTAAATATAAGATTACAACTCTAATATTAAAACTTTAAGATGAATTCATCAACTAATCTTAATTAAGTGAATTAACTATCTTAAAATACAATTACTTTAATATTCAATTTCAACACTAATAATGAAAATGTGGTAAATTTTATTTCTTGATGAAAAAAATAAATTGAATTAGTAAATTTAAACAACGTGTTAAGTATCTATATTTTTAGAAGAAGTAGATTTAATATCTGTGAAACATAATTAACTTCTTTTTTTACATCATGATTGTGACAATTTAATTATTCTCTTAAAGCTCAAATATAAGTAAATTTTTTATATTTAATAGACTCAATTAATTAATCCTATTTAATTTTATTATTTTAAAGAATATTCTTATGTTTAAACATGAGTACAAAATAATTTAACTGTTTTAGCTAATTCAAAACATTTATTGTTAAATCATACTTAGATAAAATAAATTTATTTTTAATTCACATTTTATTTACTAAGTTATTATTATCTTAAGATTAGTTTCAATTCAGATCTTTATTGCTAGCAGACAAACAGTCGTACAATTGACATTTCAGCATTACACCCCTCCGACCACTGTCACCTTCCTCTGCCAACCTTGGTGCCGCCTGTCGCTCCTTCATGTGCCTCCCCACGTGTTGTCACGCGCCACCAGTCTTTGTGCATAATGGGTCCACACGCATGTGCACGAGCCACCGTCGGATGACCGCGACGTAGGTCGTGCCCCCTTGCTCTGACGAACCCTCTGCTGTTTGGGTTCACTGTCATTGTTCGGTAGAAAATGTTACTTTTACACTATATTTTTTCCTACTTCTATTTGATATTCTGTGTTATTTTAGCAATAAAAAAGAAAATACAGTTATTTTTAATTTATTTGATTTATCTTTATCTTTTTACAAGGATAACTTTTGTTATTTACTTAATATAGGACAATCTAAGAAAAAAAGTAAAATACACACACGTGTCTCAAAAATATCTAAGTAATTTGTCTTATTTGTATAAAAAATATTTTTAAATAATTTTATTTAAAATTTTAAAGAGGAGGAAAGGAGAATTGAATTATCAAATATTTTTTAAATTTTGCAAATGAAGGAAGGATTATTTTTAAATTAATAAATATTTCAAAGAAAATCATGTTCAACCGTAAAAGAATGTTATTTTTAATATTTTTTTATCTTATATGAATTCAATTCATGTGTAAGTTATAAGAAATAAAGAAAAAACAATATAAAAAATTATATTGGTTTATTACATAAGATAGTTATGCTAAATTGCTTAATTATTTTAGTTAAGTTAATTTATTAATCTTCAAATTTTATAAGAATCTTCAAAGAAAATAAGAAAAATAATATATAAACAATAAGATTTTTAAACCATATAAAATATTTTATTCTACTACAAAATCTTATCACAAATATATCGAGATCTAGATTTCTAATTGACTTGTGAGCTTAAAAATAGTGAATTGAAATAAATGAGTTGGCCTCGTTTGTTATATCAAAAGGTTATAAAGTCTTGATATAATAAAGATATAACAAGATTTTTATTTGAAAAGGTTTATTCGTAACTGACATAAACATACATACAGAAATATATATATATATATTAGTTTGTGTAATTTCTCAAAAATTTAAAATTGAACATCAATGACCTTAAAGGTATGTTAATCAGCTGAATATTTTTGTACTTAAGTTGTACGAGGTTTCAATGGACTTTGACATTTATTTATCACATATAATAAAGAAGTATGAGGCAATATGTGTTATAGTTTATCATATGGTGAAGAATATGTTTCTTGTTCATAAACTTAAGAATTTTTATGCAGAAACTGGCACAAATTTATATCATTAAGATTGTTATGTTACATGGAATACCTTCCAATGTAGTATATGACAGAGTTTCCTCATTCGAGATTCTAACAAACATAATTCAGACTATCATTCATAAACAAATAAACAATTAGAGAGCACAATCTAGTCATTAGAAGATTTGTGAAGGATTTATTTACTAGATTATTTTGATAGCTTGAATAAAATATTTACTTTGGTAGAGTTCATCTACAATAGCATATATCAAACGACCATTAGAATGATGCCTTATGAAGCTTTATATGGTAACAAGTGAAAAACACCTCTTTGCTACTATTAGGATGGTTTGTTAGTTGGACTTGATTTATTGCAACAAACCATTAAAGAGGTTAGGTTGATACAAGAGTTAAAGAAATAGAAAAATACAAGAAGGGAGGGTTGAATTGTGTCTTAAATTTTTTTGCAAATTTTCGCACGTATCGTCTGATACTAAGGTAGTCAGGCGATAGGTTTGATTCATGTCAGATGAATTGACACAGGTTTTCGCAAACTTAGTTTTTCTAAAAAACATCTTCACCTTATTCAATTTTTGTAAGAAAATAACATGCAATATACATAGAGATGAATGAGAGAGTTTACATAGCATTTTTATACCGGTTTATCTTATAACAGAAATTATGTCAAATTCTCAACTAACTAGACAAGTCTCACTAAGCAGATTACCATTGTAAAGTACAATAGACTATTCTTTTGGCTCCTAACCAATTTGGCTAACCTCGTTCCAGTATTCTTTCAATAATCCACTTTTGGTTTAATTATGTATTCTTTCAACAAGCTACTCCTTGCTTAACCCAGGTGTTCTTCAAGAAGTCACTACTATTTTAAGGCAAGTATTCTTTGAAAAGGAAGTCACTCCTGGCTTTAGATAAATACAATGTCTTTGTGATCAAAAGATCACGTTTTACGCTTACTAAAGTGGATAACATCTTTCAACGTATACAAGATTTAGACTCTCTTTACTTGTTTGCTAGAACGAACACAAATAATGTTCTTACAAAGCTTTTTAGGAGATAGAGAAAATTCAGCCGAGTTTAAAACTTGTAAATAATGGTTATTATTCTTCGATGCATGTCTTTACATAGACTTGAAGAAAGTAGTATTTGCATTCCCTTTTCTAGTTGTTGAGAAGCTTTGAACTCATTTGGATGTATTCTTCTTCTTTCTTTATCATTTGACGAGAAACATTAAATGAGCTTCATGCAACATTAATTACTTTTCTCTTATTCATTCAAGCTTTCAGATAGTTGACAGTACTTTTCTTTCTTGGTAGTAGAACCTTTTACATCAAATAATGGTAAAAGTGCACATAGATAGCTGAGCCAGAGTTGAATATTGCTTGTGTCAGGATAGCTGGTGGACGTTACAGCATTAGCTTGAATCCCAAGAGATATTTGAACAAAGCTTCTTTTTGGTGCGAACATCTTTTGTGATAGACGGTAAATACATTATCTACGTCGATAGACTTAAGCTTCAGAATATTATTTAACTCCATGTTAGCTTAGATTCTTGGTTGTACCTATCGTGTAATCATCATCAATCGTCTATTAGACGGAGTACATAGTTTGTATGGTGTTCTTATTTTCTGTTAGAAGAAATAGTTGTAGATGTATGATCTATTCTTTTCTTTCAGTGTATGTTAGACGCAACTACAATATGATTCATGGTTTGTTAGTGTAAAAATTTAGTCAAAATCATAAAGTGTTAGACTTTTACTTTAACAAAGAGAGACTGGAGATATCTTTGAGTAGAGAAAAAATCTTATAAAAATAAGTGTATAAGATCTTTGGAGTTCTCTATTGGTGGTCATGTGTTTCTTTACTATTATCGGGAGAGTTATCAAGTCAAAAAATTAACTCCTAAGTTCATTGGACCTTATTAGATTCTTAGAAGAATAAGGCTAGTAGCACATGAGCTTGCTCTACCTCCTCTCCTGAACAACATTCACAACATATTTCATGTTTCGTAATTGAGAAAGTGTGTGCCTAACCCATAGCATATTCTAGAGCTCTATATAGTTCAAGTTGAGGATAACTTATCCTTTGCAATCAAACCAGACAACATTATAGATGAAACAACTACATGGTAGAAAAATTAGTATGGTTAAAGGGTTATGGGATTTGAAGTTTAAAGACTTTAACTGTGATATAGAAGAAACATGCAAGGATGCAATTTTATTTTATTAGAAATAATGTAAGCCCTATTAGGCCTTGGCCTCAACCCATCATTTCATTTCTTCTTCCTTTCTTTTCTTTTCTTTCTTTTTTCCCTCTTCATCCTTTTTGTTGCATGTATCTTTTTACCTCTTCCTTCCAAACTTCTTTTGTTTAGTTTCTCATTTTTTTTCAAGAACATTTCTTATTAGATAAAAGATAACAAAATAAACAATTTTTTCCAATCAAAATATAACGTAGAGTAAGTTTATTTTTCCTTTAATTTTTTTCTATTTTAAAAATCTTTTGCTATCATTGTAAGTATTTTGATATCTTACCTATCATGTTAGCTAAAAAATAACATTCTCTTAACTAGTTCAACCGTTCATTTGTGTTTTGGTAATTTTCAATAAGTTCCTAAAAGTGTTGGTGCACCCTACAATCTCTTTTGTTATTACTAGGGACATAAGAAATTTACAGATAAAGGAAACTATTTAATAGTTGATTTTGATTTATGATGCACAAATGCTTTTTAAGTTGTTAATAGTACTTAAAGGCAGTTTAGTTGAATTTGTTGGTGTTGGTGTTGTTATAGCTTTGAATGATATGAATGTTGCACACTAGATCTATGCCAATTAGATTTTGGTTGCTAAATAACTACAAAATAGAAGTAATGATTGGATTTAGTAACCAATTAAGTCAAGATAATTGATATCTAACATTAACTACCAAGGTTTTAGTGACCTATGTCATTAGATTCTAAATTAGTATAGAGACTAATTTAGAATCTAATGACATAGGTCACTAAAACCTTGGTAGCTAATATTAGATATCAATTATCTTAACTTAATTGGTCACTAAAATTTAATTTTATAGTTATTTAGCAACCAAAATTTAATTTGGTGACTATTTTGGTCATAATTAACAACCATTTCATTTGGTAGCTAAAAATTGATATCTAAATAGCTTTTTTCTTGTAGTGAGACTTATTATTTTGTGCATTTTATACTTGTTGGAATGAATGTATTGGTTAGCTCATTAGTAGAAAAAATACATTTAATCGCAGTTATACAAGACTTACAATCGTGGTTCTAGAACCGCAGTAGATCCAACAGCGATAAAAAGTATTGAAGTTACCACCGCGGTTGTATAACTGTGATGGAAAGTATAACATATCACCATAGGTTCTTAAGAAACCGCGGTAAAAATGCCCACAGTGGGCCACCCCCGTCCACCTCCTCCTCTCCCTCCAGTTCGTCACCACACTCTTCCTCTTCCTCCTCCTCCCCCTCTCCTTTGCCCTCGCCTCTGCCCGCGTCGCTCTCCAGACCTTCGCCATCGAGGCCAAGTGCCTCTCCGTCTCCGCCGCCATCTCCTCCCTCTCCTCGCTCCTTTGCCTCCTTCTCGCCGCCCGACACTGTTGTGGGCTGTGAGCCCGCAAGAGCCTCAAAATCTGGCACAGTTTCGTGAGCCCAAGGTCCATGGTGGTTCCCCATTTTGAGCCAGCTGCATATGCAACTCAATACTCCAAAAGAGCATAACAGAGTTGGTACCCCTACGCATATGGCTATGGCGTAATGGGCACCACGGGAAATCCCTGCAGTGAAAAATTAATGGTTAATTCTTCCACAACGTGCTAAAAGCAAATACAGTTGCAGTATCTAATTTCCCAATTTTGAATAGTAACGTTACTAGATAAAATTCCAAGTTCCTGATCCACACCATCTTAGTGGTTCTCATCTTGCTCATAACCTACACACTCGTTGCCAAGAGCGTTGGTGTGAGGAGGCTCGGATCCTATGAGAGTGTTGCCCGAGAGAAAAGAAGAAGTCGTAAACAAAAACCCTAAAATAGGGGATACGACCGCGGTTTCTCCAAACAACTACGGTCGTATCCACGTAGCACCACGGTTCTGGCTCCAACTGCGGTGGTATCCTCCCTGCAATATCATTTAAAAATTATTTATGTGCCTACCACCGCGGTTCTAGCTCCAACTGCGGTGGTATCGTTGCATTTAATTTAAAAAATGCCACCGTTTTTTTTAGTACGGTTCCCTCTTAACCGCGATAATATCCTGTCGTGGAATGTGTTTTTTCTACTAGTGGCTTGGAATTGAAATTGGTTTTCAAATTTCTTTTTTATAGAACTATTAATTTTGCATAATGTGCTCTAGGGATGAAATCCAAAATCTCATGTGTTTTGTAGTATTAAATACATAACCTTATGTTAAAAGAGATACCCTTATTTTACTAATAGTTTAAATAATGTATATGAAGATATTAAGTGATGAGAAACGAAGTAAGAATTCTTACATCATCAATATATATTTGTAGGTATAGGATGATTTGTATAATAACTTATTATAATTTTTGAGATTGAGATCTCACTGTAAATCAAAAATACTTAATATATGTTAGATGTTAATCTTTATAAGACAAATTTAATATTAATATTTTCAAATATATTTATTTATATTCTCTATTTTGTATTCATTTGAACTTAGATTTCATTATTGATTTAAAATGTTTTGAAATATATTAATAGTTATTGAATTATATAATGAAATTGAATTATGATTGATCTTATTTTTAATATTCTACCTCTTATTATGTTTTTTTATTTTCTGTTATGACTGCATGGACCTAAAACAATAAATAAGGTATACAACATTTCATTATTCTTTTATAAATCCTTTGTTAAGTAATTTGTTCGGTAATTTATAATGGTTGTGTGAATGCATATGGTGAAATCTAAATGTATGTATATTATTAGATTATATAAAGTCTTATATTCTTCAATTAAATTTTTAAATTGATCAATGTATTTTTTTAATAGTAGCTTACATATTTAAATATAAATATTGTCAGAAGGAACAGATTCAATAAATTTAGATATTATTAAAATTTTAAAATAAATTGTGCTATAAATATTTACATTTCCATCTTACAAAAATATTACAATATTATTTGTTATATAGGGATTATTGTATTGAGAAATGTTTCAAATATTAATGACAGGAGCATATATTTTCCAGTTAAACATTGCAAGTACAGAGCTTTTTTAATATGTAAAAAAGAAATAAGAATATAAAAGAATAAGAATATCAAAATAAAGTAAGATTGAATGTTATTTTGTTAGTATATTTCTTTTATATATTTTAATTATTCTGTTGCCTGAATTATGATATGTGAAACAAATTGTGAAGTTTGAATACTCAATAATTAAAAACCTTAAATACCCATAGTTTTAGAAAGGAGAAAATAATTGAATATTCCGAGAATTAGTACAAATTCATTTAATCTATACTTTGGTATGGTTGTAAAGGATCTATGTTTCAACTTCTTATTGAGTTGTATATAGTACACATGGTAATGACTCTTTGCTTCCTCATACTAGGCATGGGTATGGTTGAACCGATTAATTTGATCAGCATTAATAAAATAGGGATACTATATATTGAAAATAAAAAGTAATTTCTATTTTATATTTGGAGTCTCAATTGCAAGTTTATATGGTGTGTGCAAATGGAAATTAAATCTTTACAAGTGAAGTTATCACAATTGATAAGCATATAGTTAATATTTAAGAAAATATATAAGTTTGAATTTCGTACAGCTGTAAAAATCTTGTTAATAAATAAACTTGTATGTACCTTTTGAATCTCGAACTTTGTCTTAATTCCTATGAGTCAGAAAAATCTAATTTTTCCGAACTTTATTTTCTTGACAGGATTCAAATGTTATATAAAAGAAATAAGTTTTATATACTTATTTGCTCCTATGATTATAACATTTTCATCTTTAAGCTATTATACTTAAAATATCTTATTTATTTTCTCTCTATATATCATTTTTTTTAATTATCAAAATAACTAAATTATTAAAGTAATATATGAAAGATTGTTAAAGGAGAAAAATATCTTCCTTTTCCTTTTGTTTTTTTTTTTTTCACACTTCTCAGCAGTTCTTATTCAGTTACTTTCAAGTAGTAAAGAAAATAAGAAGTTAAAAGGATATTGACACTCTTACATTTAAGTTTATGAGAAGTAAACGAAGGACTGGAAAGAAAAATGATTGATGTGTATGATAAAAAAAAATAAAAATATTAAAAAGGTAAATGAATGTTAATATTTATTCTCTTTTAAATAACCTATATATTATTTTTTAAAATTTCTTCTTTTATGATATGGCTAATTTAAAAAAAATTGAAAATAAAGAAAAGAAAAATTTAAATTTTTATTTCCTCTTATTTAGTTAAATAAAAAATAAACAAAATAAAATAAAATATGTACATAAGATAAATAAAATTATCTCTATTAAAAAATATGGAAAAATAAAATCTTTAATTTCTTCTGTACTTTTTTAATATATTTTTACTGTACTAAACCCTTTTATCTTCATTTCTTCATTCTTTTGCAAATCCTTCCTTCCATATATGACTATTTTTTTTTTTTCTTGTGACATGCTTAATGTAGTTTTAAGTGAAAACAAAAAAAAAGGTATGAATTATTTAGTTGTTACAAAAAGTCACTAAAACTTGAACCATTCTTAATCCACATGAACTCATGTGACCTACTAGTTGAAAACATTGACCATAGTTGATAGACAATATCTGTGTCTGCTCGGCAAATGGATAATGATTTACTCTGCGACACGCAACACTGATTCAAGTCACTATCTATAAAGATAGCGAAACTTAGATATATTATTATAATTGTTGTCAATATATATTATTTTTCAATCAAATTTTAACCCAATATTCTCTGAATCAAAGATTTCGCTTTAGATGTTATCTTTTTTTATTTATCAGTAGATGTTATGTTAGTATTATATATTACTAAGATAAAATTATATATCTGATTAATTATGAACAACATTTGTAGTAGTCTCTCTGACTTTTTTCTGTTCGTGAAGAAAAATATGGATAAAACTCGAAATATTAAATGGGATTTAGGGAAAGAGATAAAAAAAATATAGATTTTGTGATGTGATATAGAAAGAAATGATCTTTTTTTTATGTAAATGCAGTAAGTTTATTTCGTTTTTATTAGAATAAGTATTTATTTTATAAAATGAAGTAAGTTCTGATTGGAAGTAAGATTTTAAAACACATAAATTTGATTTTTTTTCATTAAAATTATGCTTAAAAGCATGATTTGGTATTAATTTCTTTTAAGTAGTCATAAAGAGCACAATTTTATCATTTAAATTTTTTAAAAAATTTTATAGAAGTTGTGCTTAAGGAAATGATTTTAGAATTTTATTTTTTATTTTGAAATTACTTATGTTTTCATTATTACTAGTTGGGTCCTGAGTCAGTAATGCTTTAAATTTTTTTTAATATATGATAATTTTAATAGATAATTTTTTTATATTTTATTTATGCTGTTACTTTTGTTAAAAGAAATTATTTTATGTTTTTTTATTTTGTAAATTATATTTTATTTAATATTGATTTTGTTTTTAAGTTAAGTATTTGTGTGAAAATTTTAAAATAAATATTTAGACTTTAATTTGAAATTAATATGTGTATTTAATGTACTGAGTTTCAAAACATCTATAAGTAATTTTTTTTATGTAATTAAGTACATTGATTAAATTGATATGACTGCAATTTCAAATTATAATGACAAAGGGTCAACAATATGTAGATGATATATTTTTGCAGTATCAGAAATTGAAATTCACAAAAGATTCACAAGCTAGAGGGTCACATAGATATTAATAGAAAAATAACAGCCACCTGCAATAGAGTTAAGGATAAATGAGAAGAAGAAGAAGAAGAACAGTCAGGGAAAGAGAAGAATATTCTAGAGAAGAGGAGACTCATAATTCATTCTCTGCCTATTCCAGTTGTCCTTCCTTGGTAAATCCCCTTCATTCTGTTACTCTAAGCCATTCCAATCTTGTCCCTGCTTTCTCTCGTGTATTTGGGCCCACTCTTTTTCTTTATTTTCATTGCACTGTTATCATTACCCCGTCCATTAAAATTGACCTTGCCCTCAAGGTCGAAAGAAGGAAATTGTTGTTGCATTTGTTCATAAGACTCCCATGTAGCTTCTTCAGACAGCAGAGACTGCCACTTAATCAGGACCTCCTCGTGCCACCTATCATTCTTCTTAATCATGCGATGTCCCAAAACGATTTGTGGATGTAATTGAACACCAATGTCATCAATTAATAATGGTGTTGGAATAGTAGTCGTGGTTGGAGCACCAATGCATTTTTTTAAAACAGAAATGTGAAACACAGAATGGATCTTGGCAGTAGGGGGAAGCTCCAGTTTGTATGCCACCTTACCAATTCTATCCAGTACCTTAAAAGGCCCAAAATACCTCATAGACAACTTTTGATTTGTGAGTAAAACATTGAAGATACATCTCTAAGCAACAATTCAATACCTCCGATTGGCCATCGGTTTGTGGATGATAAGCATAGCTACGTGCCAACACAATACCTTGCCTCGCACATAAATGCTCCCAGAATTTACTAATAAAGACTTTGTCTCGATCAGAGACAATTGATTTAGGTGGACCACGAATGCTAACCACACAATCGATAAATGCGTCTGCCACTTTAGTTGCTGAGTAATCCTCCGGCAAGGGTATAAAATGAGCAAATTTGGACAGACGATCCACCACCACCATAATAACCGCGTATCCTTGTACCCGCGGTAAACCTGTGATAAAATCCATGGCAATGTCGAGCCAAAAATGAGAAGGAATAGGAAGTGGTTCGAGCAAACCCGCTGGTGGTTGAGTACTATACTTTGCCTGTTGACAAAGTTGGCACTTTACAATGTATTCCTTGATGGACTTTTGCATATGTTTCCAATAAAATTGAGAGGAAATGCGAACTAGTGTCTTTTTTACACCGCCATGACCTCCCAACTTGGATGCATGAAATTCTTGAAGAATAGTTTGAATTAAAGGAGAAGAACAAGGCACCACCAATTTATCACACCAGTACCAAACGCCCTGATGACAACGAAGTTTTCCAGATTGTAGTTCTGAGTCGGTGAATTCCATCTTAGGATCAAATGATTGTAACTCAACCTGTAATTTTTGCAGCAATGGGGAAGTTAATGAGGAGAATGACATAAATGCCCGAGATAGCCCATCCGCCTCTTGGTTCTCGCTGCCTCGTTTGTATTCGATAGTAAAATCATACCCCAAGCGTTTGGGCAACCAAGCTTGTTGTTCAGGTGTTTGAATAACCTGTTGTTGCATTTCTTTCAAGCTTTTATAATCAGTTTGAACGATAAATTTATGGCCCAATAAATAGTGGCGAAATTTGGAAATCGCGACAATGATGGCTTGCATTTCTCGTGCATACGTGGATTGCTTTTGTGCAGCTTGGGATAACTTCTTAGAAAAATACGCAATGGGATGGCTATCTTGACTCAAGATCTCTCCAAATCCCGACCCGAAAGTGTCCGTTTCTAGTATGAAGGATTTTGAGAAATCAGGTAAAGATAGGACAGGCGCCTTCATGAATGCATGCTTGAGTATGAGAAACGCATTAGCTGCTGCTACAGACCAATGGAAGCTATCCTTACGTAACAAATTTGTTAATGGTGCAGCCACATAGCAAAGTTTTTAATAAATTTGCGATAATAACTTGCAAGACCAATAAATGCTCATAAATTCTTAACAGAAGCAGGAACAGGTCATTCCTTGATAGCATCAATCTTAGTGTCATCGACCCGAACGCCGTCACTAGAAATAATATGGCCAAGATAGTCGACCCGTTGTTGACCGAACAAGCATTTGGACAATTTAACAACCAGTCAGTTATGGCTCAGGATGGATAATACTGTGCGTAAATGTTGGAGGTGAGAGGGCCAATCCGGGCTATAAATGAGGATATTGTCGAAGAAAACCAATATGAATTTGCGCAGAACTGTTGCGAACACTGAGTTCATCAGAGATTGGAAGGTGGTAGGCACATTTGTGAGTCCGAAGGGCATGACGAGCCATTCATACAATCCTTGATGAGTACGAAATGCTGTTTTATAACAATCTTTGGGAGATACACGAATTTGATGGTAGCCAAACAGCAAATCAAGCTTAGAAAAGAATTTGGCACCAAATAACTCATCCAGTAGTTCGTCCACCATTGGCATGGGGAACGAATCCTTCACTGTTTTTGTATTCAATGCCCGGAAGTCAGTGCAAAAACGCCAGGTACCATCCTTCTTTTCAATGAGGATCGCTTGGGACGAAAATGGGCTCGTACTTGGTCTGATGATACCCTCTTGTAACATAAGACAATCTTGGCAATCTTAGATTTTTGGCTATGGGGGTAGCGATAGGGGCGTACTTTAACCGGTGTTGTGTTAGGCAAAAGTGGAATATGATGATCGTGAGCACATGCTGGGGGAAGACCCCGATGGAGCTGAAACACTTCTAAAAGGGAGTGAAGTATACTAGCCACGTCAGATGCTAAATTATGAGGCAATTCCAATAATGTAGTATGTTTAAGAGGATCAGCTGCCTGCACTTGTAAGGTATACGTTGCAGTGATGCTACTCATAGATTGAAGATGTTTGAATTGTCTGGAATGAGCCTGCAATGGTCCTTGGTTTTGTTCTCCCTGCAATGTAACCAATTTGTCATTGGCCAAAAAGGTGATAAACTTTTCTTTATAGTTGATCAAATGAGTTTCCAAATTTCCAACCAACTATTTTCCAAGACAAGTTCTTTAGATGCAATTGGAAGCACAAACGCCGAAATACATAAAGTATGGCCCTGTATATGGATAGGGATATTGGTAACTTCCTCTTCACAATGCAACAACTCACCACTACCCACTTCTACATTGAATGGGGGAGTGCGATGAATGGTAAGGTCTAAGGATGATGCAAGGTGGGGATGAATAAAATTATCAGAGCTACCACCATCCATCAATATTCGAATTTGCCGACCCTTCACCTGGGCAGAAAATTAAATTGAACGCTTCATTGGAATTCCAGTAAGTGCATTGTAAGATAAATGGTGTGTTTCCATCTCCCCAGGTTCTGGTTCCAGAATGGGTGGATTGGGTGGATCAGCGGTAGTAATTTGTTCTTGGTCTAAAGGGAGCTCCTCCAATGATTAAATAATGAAGTAATGTTTGCTAGCACAATGATGAGATGGGGAGAACTTGTCATCACAGGTAAAGCATAAGTCATTCGTACGCCAGAATTGAATTTCTGCAGGTGTCAATTTGCGGAGGTGAGTTGGTTTGGGTGGAGCTGGAAGTAATGGTTGGGTGGATAGGGTAGGGACAACTGTTATAGGATTGGGTTTTAAGGTTGGAGTCCGGGATGGAGGTGGGATATAAGGTGCTTGAGATGAGCGGGTTTGTGAAGCAAAGGGTAGAAAGTGTTCTTCAAATAACTTTGCCAGGGCAAACACTTGAACGAAGGATGGAGGAGAATGAGATTTCATTTCCCGACGTAATTCTGGCTGTAAACCGCCGACAAAACAGTCCAATAATAGAGCATCGTCCAAATCATTAAAAGCCTCAAAGTAATTTGCTACTGAACTCGTTTGGCACAGTTTCAAGAGCTCTTCATGAGGATTATCGAATTGGGATGGACCAAATTGAAGTTGTATTCGCTATTGACAAAGATAACTAGTCTGGTGCCCGTTCAGTTCTCAAGAAGTTGGAACCATGCTAGAGCCTTCCCTTCCAGATTGACGGCAACGAGATCTAGCTTTTGATCCTCTGGCATGTCATATATTTTAAAGAAACGATCCGCACGATATATCCACTGCATTACATCGTCACCACCTGCAAAACGTGGAAAATCCACCTTCATTTGTCGTGGAGGAGCGAAGCTGGCTGCCAACTTAGAGCCATGGTCCGTACGAGGCGAGTGTTCAAGACATTGAGCAAGTTGAACCTGAATGGACGTTGATGTTTGAGTAATGGAGGCTAGTTGCTCATTGTGGCCATTTTATTGTTCCCTAAGCTTATTAATAGTTGCTTGCATCGTTTGCAGTCGCGTATTTTCTCCCATCACAACTCAATGGAAGCACCAATATATGACTGCAATTTCAAATTATAATGAAAAAGGATTCACAGTATATAGATGATATATTTTGGCAGTATCAGAAATTGAAATTCACAAAAGATTCATAAGCTAGAGGGTCACACAGGGATTAATAGAAAAATAACAGCCACCTGCAATAGAGTTAAGAATAAATGAGAAGAAGAAGAATATTCTAGAGAAGAGGAGGCTCACAATTCATTATCTGCCTATTCCACGATTCTGTTACTCTAAGTCGTTTGAATTTTGTCCCCTTCATTTTGTTACTCTAGATCATTCGAATCTTGTCCTCGTTTTCTCTCGTGTATCTAGGCCCACTCTTCTTCTTTATTTCTGTTATCATAAAACAATGTTAAGTAAGTCTAATGTAAGAAATAAAAAAATAAGAAATATGTGGAAAAATAACAAATTTATAATTAAATATAAATAATTTGATACATAAGGTAGTAAGAAAAATTTGTTTTATTGTGACTTTATTTCCAGTAATAAAAGTAATACGAGAAGTTGTCAGTCTTAGTAGATATTATGTATGACGTTATGGGATTGGAATGAAATTTGATAAAATGATATTCTTTTTCAATAAAATTAACAGAGTAAACAAAACATAAAAAAAATCTATCTATTAAAGCCATGACTCAACCCACGATTTTCTTTCGAAAATTAAAACCTTTTACTGATAAATAAAAATAGTAATTTAAATAAAACACGACTCTACAAAATTTAAAAAAAAAATCTAATGCTGAAATCGCGTTTCTACTTCAGAAAAAATTAAACTTATAGAAATTAGTATATTTAAACATCACAATAATAAAAAATTAAGAAACAAAAAACCTAAATTCATGCAAAGGTAAAATCTTACTTGAATACATGATTTCAAAAACGAAACAAAATTACCCTATTTACTAATAAAAATCGAAAAAACATGTTAGATCTTAAAAGATAATAATGTTACCGTAGGATTACATGTAAAAGGATAAAAGAAAAAAAAAACAACCAACAAGTTATATTACCTTCTAGATATGCAGACATCATCATAGTCACCCTTCACTCTTCCCAAAGCATAGTGTGGCATTTACTTGCTCAACCACACTCCATTATGACATTCAATTCACTCAACTACTCAATAAGCCCAGCCACATGACTCTCCCTCACAGCCTTCTGCTTCCACCTCTTACCCCCATACCCTTCTCTCACTATATAAACACAACAACCATAGAACATCTCAAACCATCAAAAGGGTCCCAAACACATATTTAGTATACTACCAACCACTGTCTGGTTCTTGCAAGAGTTGAGTGTTTCATGGCTACCATGGTAACTAGGGTTTCTTTCTTGGCCATTGTGTGCCTGGTTCTTGGTGCAGCAACCATTCCCAGGGCACAAGCAGCGGTGACATGTGGCCAAGTTGTGAACAACCTCACCCCATGCATTTCCTATGTGATGTATGGCGGCGCAACCGTTCCTGCTCAGTGCTGCAATGGCATCAGAAACCTCTATGGCCTGGCTCAGACCAAACCAGACCGCCAAGCTGTTTGCAACTGCATCAAGAATGCTGTTAGTGGCAGTGGCTTCAGCTACTCCAATTTCAATCTCAACCTTGCTGCTAGTCTTCCCAAGAGATGTGGGGTTAACATTCCTTACCAGATCAGCCCTAATACTAACTGTAACAGGTACTCCATCACTTTTTTCTTAGGTTTTATAAGAAACAAAGTATAGTATAAACATTTTGGTAACATCATTGTACTTAACCTACTCATTTGTCCTTCTATTTCTCCTTTCCAGCTTTAGTTTCTAAAGCAAAGATTTTAAGATTCATTATCTATGCAGTTTTGTTGTGATATATCATCACTTAACAGTTTCTAAAGAAAAGATTTTAAGATTCATTATCTATGCAGTTTTGTTGTGATATATCATCACTTAACAGAGTTTTTATACGATTTCTTGCTAAATTTCATCAAAACCTAACTTTTACATCTAAAGTCATATACAAGTTTTACTCTGACATTTTGCACAGTTCTTATCACTATCAAAAGGTTTTATAATGAGTTACTTTTCTCTTCCCAACTTTTCAATGTGTCTAATAATGAGTCTTTACTGTTGTTATGCAGTGTGCAGTGAGGTGGGGTGCGTGGTGCTTATGTTATACTATCGTCAGAATAAAAGGGCCACGTGGCATGATATGGGAATGGCTAGAAGTTGCTTCCTTGAGGCTTGTACTAGTTATCTTGTATGTCTGTGGATAAAGTATGTAACCGAAGTACTGGTGAAGCTTGTGTAGGCACTAGTAGAAGATATAGAGTATTATGGGAAGCAATGATGTATAAGTCGTTAGTGTCCCATATAAATGAGAATGTAATTTGAGTTTTATGAGACATGATTAATGATTATGGTACCTAGTGAGTGATGTGTCTATGTGTTTGTTCTTTCACCCAAAGTACTATAGGGGAAAGTGAGGTTTCAAGACTATAAAACATAAATTTTAGGGAACTGGATTTAAATTTGGTGATTGCTGGTCTGAGCTAAATGTGATAATTATGTATTTAAAAAACATAACGAGTTTAGTTGGAGATATTAATTAGACCAGTTAACTGAATATTTTTTAAAATATTATTTATTAAAATAGAAGATAGAATTTGGTTATTATAAAAACTGGAAACTAATTGTTTTTTTAAATAAATTAGAAAAAAAGTAGAAACACAAATATTCTTTTAAAAAGATAAAAATGATATATGTTTTGTTTTTGTTCTTTAAAAAAATACATTTTAAGTAATCTCCAGTACGTAGATTAAAGATAATTTTTTCAAATAAAAGTCTTTGAAAGAACATGACTTGAGTAAGTTATGAATAGAGGAACTTTGACAGAATATTATGTAACACTTACTATTTTATGTTTTAAAAAATTTATGCAATGAATATTTAAACAATCTCTGATGATATTGGATATTTATTTATATGTGGTTTTTCCCACTCTCAAAATTGATTATGACAAGCGATGTGAAAGTTGAGAGAAAATCTACGGCTCCGATCTCATTGTCTCTTATCTCAATTAATTTTGACTGTTCATAAATAGTAACAGACCGTATTAACAGTACTTTTCATTTCAAATATGTACAGTACAAGGTGTTCGGGTAAGAATCGATAACTTCTATAAGACGCTGAATGTTTTCTTTAATATGTCGAGATGTTGTTTTCGTACGTTGAGCTAAGTTGTTTTTATCTCTCTCCATTTTCCATCAAAGATAAGTGGATGTTTCTGGTTCTCTAAGTTAGATTAAATATATAGGTGAAATAATAAATATTTAATCAATTAATATTTTATATATTAGAGTCTTTACACTAATTTAGCTATGAAAATGGGTTTAAGACAGGTTTTAATCTTTGATTAATATTTAATTGTTTTATTATTTATGCAAATATATGTTTAATATAAAATTTAGAATTTAAGATTTAAAAGTTTATAACATAAAATTTAAGATTTATAGATTTAGAGTTTAAGATCCAGAAGTTTCAAAACTATTCTTAAAAAGGAATTTATTTTTACGGACTACTTCTATAAGACTCAAAGTTTAAGAAACAAAATTATGAATAAAAAATTTTAAATTTTTATCTTTTTTACGAGCAACAACATGTCTATTTGGTTTATTTGGTTCGAGGAGAAATGAATGACGGAGAGTCTTAAAACATTATTTATAAATTTTTTTTATTAATTCATGTAAATTTTTTTTTATATATTAGAGAGGACAAATAAAGAGTTTTAATGGTAATGTCGACTTAAATAATGTATACAACAACAAAGACATTAAATTGATGATGAAAGATTTTTATTATGACTCATTTGATTTTAGTTGATTTAATAGTTAAAGAGTTTCAATATTACTTGGGGTTTATAAATAAGGTGTGAGTTAAGATGACAATAGTATCATGTTTGAGATCACGGACTTTATTTTAATATTCTATTAATTGTTATTGTTAATAAGTTAATAGACTTAAGTTATATGATATTTTTAAGCTTATTTTTATAATTAAATTAATTATTTCTAAGTTTGAAATAGATTAAATTTCATTTTATAAATAATTGTTTTTGTAAATAATTTGTTACTCTATGTTTGTATAAAATTTTACTCTAAATCCCATTCATTTTGTCAAATAAATTAACAAGTAGTATTTAGGTAAAAAAAGAAAAAAAGGATTGGAATCCGTGAATGAAAAATAAGGACAAAATTAAAATCTTGATGTTGAAAGTTGAGTCGGGTTCACGAAACATGGGTCGGACGCAAGTTTTCTCGGCTGAGTTTAAGATGTCGAAAATGGGACAAAAGTGTTGAAATTGTAACATAATCCAATTGTACCCTACGCCACTTGGGCTGGGTTTAAGAAACCTTTCACATTAGGGTTTAGCATCTTCGATCAAAGATTATAAAAATTTAGACTTGGAGGCAACTTAGGGTTTTTGAATTAAATCCACCCTCTTCTATTGTCTCTTCCATTGTACTTATTGGTTGTTTGGTGTTCTCATGACTATGAGGAACTAAATCCATTATTGTTGGGGTTAGATATAATCAGATGAAACTCTCTTGTAATCGTATTTGGGTTTATTTTATGTCTTATCGTAATTGTTTTTCTTTCAATACATCAGTATATTAATTCTATGCGTATGGTTATTGATTGAATACATAACTTTCATTGATTCTTAAAAGTATTAAAAAATATATTTTGAATCTAGAACTGAATTAGTTTACCAGTGAAAGCTCGTGTCTAGGAATAGAGGGTGATTCATTCGTTTTCATAATATCCTTATTTAAAGGTAAGGTTCATTATATAATTGATCAAGAAAGTGACAATTAATAAATAATCCTTAAATACTATTGATTATACCAACAAGTCATTAAATATTAACCTACCAACATATGGATAACCTACCAATGTATCTATATCTATCAAGTCATGATTATGAGAGACACAAATTAATTTTAAAATCCATCCTTCACCACCTTCTATACGTTTTCTTCTCAATCTAAAAGGGCACTCAGATTTTTTCTTACTTCCACTATCAGTAACTTCTAAATCCTTCTTGCATTGTTAGTATTAACCTCTTCTTTCAAAACCTAATAATATGTATGTCTCCCTTCTTTATTGCCCACGTGATGTATATGACCTTTCTTGCTTGCTTTAAGAGGTCATTTCAAGTAGTGAATACCTACAATAAATTATAAAAACTTTATATTTCATTAACCAAAAATGCTTCACAAATACACACTATGTAAATACTATTGTGGCGTTATGTAAATACTAATGTGAAGTGACCTTTACCTCATCTCTTGTAAACACATCAGTCCATTTGTGTGCCTACATTCATTATCCAATACATTACAAGATATAGAAACTCCATATCAAAATCATCTAGACCCCCATACGTCAATATCATATGACATCTTTGTGTAAAACCTCTATTCGTAATATTTCTAGAAAAAACCAGTTTATGTTAGCTTCAAAGGATATGGATACAAGGCTTCTAGAAGGAAACTGATATCAATTATGTGATTCTCTCTTTATGACAGAATCAAATTACCATCAATTATGTTTATTTGGTTTTATGACATTATCATATTGTAATAATTTTATTTTGTTTTCTTTATTTAGCTATACCCAAAATGGGTACATTACTTGTATATATTCAATTCTCTACTTTTGATCAAAATAAGAAAAAATAAAGAATATTTTCATTATCATATCCCTTGTTCATTTTTGTTCATATCTTTATTTTCATTATATGGTATCAGAGCTAGAGAAAGAAGTAACCTTATAGTGGTCATTTTTGCTACTGGAGAGAAAGTTTCAAGGTAGTCAATGCACTTTATTTGTGTGTATCCCTTTGCCACTAACCTTGCCTTATACCTTTCAATAGTTCCATCAGCCTTATACTTTATTTTGAATACCTATTTTTAACCTATGATAGTTTTGTCCTTAGGCAGAACAACAGTCTCCCATGTTTGATTTGACTCCAAAACAGATATCTCACATTGTATAGCCTCTCTTCAACAGTCTTGTTTCACGACTTCAGAATAAGTGTTTGGCTTAACATGTGAAGAAATAGACATAGCAAAAGAAGGTGATAATTTATTATAAGGCAAAAATGAATTCAAAGGATATTTAACTTTTGAAGATGTATTCGAAACATTGAGATTACAATGATAATCCTTTAGATACTCAGGTGGTCTTTTTGTTCGGGTACTCATTCAAATTGATTGTATTGTTTCATGAGCTTCATAAGGTTTTGGTCACATGAGAGCAAATTTCTTCTAAAACCTCAATGTTTGATTCATGGTCATTATTACTATTGTCTTCTACATTATCACAGGATGTAATGGGTATAAAAAATGGCTTCTGATGGTTGACTCAAAACAGGTTGGTTTTCAATAAAAGGATTTTGATAAAGAATAAGACTGTCAATTTTATTGCTAGTATCCTCAACCTTTTGATATGAAAAAATATGTTCATAAAAATCAACATCCCTAGACACAAAAATTTCTCTGGATTGAATATTCAACAAAACATATCCTTTCATTTCTGTTTTAAAACCAATAAAAACACATTTTGATGCCCTTGGATCAAACATTTTTTTTATTTGTTGGCAAAGTACTAGAATAACATAAAGACCCAAACACCTTTAATTGATTAAAATCTGCTGCAGTTTTGTAAGGCATTTTATGAGAAGAAAAATCATTTAAAACAGGTGTGGGAAACATGTTTATAATATGCACAACATGTATAACAGAATATGACTAATAAATTTTGGGTAAATGAGACTGTATCATGAGAGCTCTTGCTACATTTAAAATATGACCATGTTTCCTTTCAGCCTTACTATTTTGTTGCGAAGTATTAACACTAGACATTTGATGTACTATTCCTTTGTTGGCAAAGAAATTAGTCATAAAAAAGTCAGTCCCATTTATTATTTTAGTTGTTGTCTCAAATTGTGTTTGAAAAAAAGTGACAACTTTTCAAATTTTTGACAACTTTAGATTTTTGTTTTAAAAGAAAAATTCATGTGTACCTCGAATAATCATCAACTATGGTCAAGAAATATTTATGACCATGAATTGATGGTATTGAGTATGGTCCCCATAGATTAACATGAATCAAATCAAAACATTTTTTAGATTTAGATGTACTAAGAGAAAAGGGAAGTCTTTTTTGCTTTACAAAATGACAAACAAAAGATTTGTTATATTTAACAAAAGGAAATTTATTTTTGATAACATTAATAGATTTGTTTGAAACATGCCCTAACCGAAAATGCCAAAGGTTTTCGAGATCACTAGTAGTAAAATTGACAGTATTGGTGATATGTGAAGATTTGACAAGTTTGATTTGAAGGTTTTGATTAGAAGGGATCCTGAGTATATAAAGTCTATCTTGCATCTCAACACAACCAATCATTCTCAAAGAGTTCTTATCTTGAACGTGACAACCACTATAGTCAAATGTAATTACACATGATAAATTATCAATCAATTTTGCTACTGAAACAGATTAAACGTGAGATTAGGAATATAAATAACATTATTTATGACATGATTTTGATTGAGAAAAACACTTTCAGAATAATTAGCAATAACTTGATTTCCGTTTGGTAATTTGACACTGATAGGATTAATTTGATGATATGAAGTGAAATGAGTCAGAGATGAACAAATGTGGTCAGTAGCACCACTATCAATAATCCAAGAACTAAAATAAGAAAGAGATTTGTTACTAATATGTGTTGTCTCAGTAAAATCAATTTGCTGAGAATGTACTTTCGACCTTGAACCTTCATGATTTTGTTGGTTACTATTACAATTTGTTTTTTTTTTTTTAAAAAAAACTTGAACTAAGGTGGAAAACAATGTTTTCTATAACATGTATCAATCATACGTTCTATCTTTCTACAGTGACTGCAAACTTTAGAAGCATATCGTCTTTCATAACTATTGCTTCTGCTAGTATCAATCATGAACTGATCACCAAAAAATTATTTCTCTTGTTGTGTATCGAGAGAATAAATTATATTCAAGAATGATAAGGGGTCTTGTGAGATATCAACAAATTCAGTCATGAGTAAATATAGCAATTGGAGCTCTCAAATTAGAGCTCTGATACCATAATATGAAAATAAAAAGATTAACAAACTCAGTATTTCACGAACGTACAAAACATATAGAAATATTGTCACATTAGAAAAAATTTAAAAAAAAGATCTCATAATAAATGCATTATTTGTGTATATTATGTATATTCAGTTCTCTACTTTTGATTAAAATAAAAAAATAAAGAATATTTTCATTCTCATATCTATTGTTTATTTTTATTATTTTTTTTTATTTTCATAATAGATAAAAATTAAAAATAAAAACTTAAAATATTTTGTAAAGTAAAATTCTAAACAAAAATTTTATTTTCTGGAGAGTAAGTCCATAAGTAACTATTATGAATTCTAGAATTAAAATTACACTTTTAGAATTACTTTTGTAGAAGTCAATCACTATTATGGATTTTGTGTAAAAAAAAATCCAATTTTAGAACACATGCCACCATATGATTCTAGATGAAGGCTTATGAAAATCTATTTAACTTTTAATTTTGAAACGCTTTTATATAATTTCTGAAAACGACTTTCTAGAACGTACTGCATAGTTTTCCGGGAAAATGTTTTCAAAATACAATGTGAATCACTCTCATACTATTTTGAATTGTATTTATCCAGAATGTGTTCCACAAATACGTTCTAGAATAACTGCTCTACAAGCCTTTATTTTTTACTCCGAAATTTAGAAACGTTGTTTCCACCATTTTAGCCAAAACTACTAAAGAAAACAAGCCTTCCATACCTTAAACCACCCGTCCTTACTTGTGTAGAATACCACTAGTTCCACCACATATCACTAGAACTATTCCATTCCTCCACAACCGACCTTTAGCCAGCACCACCAACCAAGTCTTCCATGGAGTTCGTGCCTTTCAAATAAAATTCCCAACAACTAAATTGGTATTTCAGAAATTGTGGGGTGCAGGTAAATATTGATGGGTGCAGGAAGCAAAAGCCTCCTACGACTGTTGAAGACCATGCAGAGTAAATCCAAAATCTTTCCTGTTTACGCATCGTCGTGAGTGAAATCTTCGGCAAGGGAGCATGTGATTTTAAACTTAGCACTCGTCAAACACTATCTAGTAAATGATCATGGTACGCTTTTATGGTTTGAAGGATTGTAGGAAACATGTTTAATGTTTTTTTTATAGTAAAGTTGATTGAGTTGAGTAGGTTGTTTGTGGAGATTTTTTTTAAGGTGGTGATGTTGGAATAGCAAACTCTATTCTAAAACTTAAATTGAACTTCTAGAAACAATATTTCATATTTGTTTTTTACACTCTCAAAAATTATTTCAAGATATCAATTCTAAAAATTATTTTTATATTCCAAAATATGTTCTCAAAAATTATTTCAAAATATCAATTCTGAAAATTATTTTTATATTCCAAAGTCTGTTCCAAAATGTTAATTTTAGAAGTTATATTTATACTTTCAAAGACTCTTATTTTAAAAATATGATGAGATGCAGGAAGAAAATGAGGGATGCAAGAAGAAATTGCCTCGAACATATCTAATTAGATTTATTCATGTGTCACTTGAAAAATATCATCTACGGCTTTAATTGATCTTCAAACCTGAAACCAAGTAAACATAAATTCTAGGTCGAAGTAACAAGTTACGCATTTATTCTAGAAAATTATGTGGTTATCGGTCATGAGATATTTTTCTTTAAAATATGATATCTTTTCAAATTTCAGATTCTGTATAATGCGAGTTTTTATCTTTTCTTAAAATATTTATTTAATGGAGAAATAAGAAAAAACGAAATAGATCACTTTTGAAGGAACATATATTTTCCTGTTTTTTCGGCTATGAAAAAGTAGTTTTCTTTTTCTAATTCAAAGAACAGGGAATGCTACTCAATTCGAGTTTCCCATCCTTCTCTCAAATCTATGTAATTTTATGAGCTAAAGATATTCATTCAAATTTTAATTCAAGATATATTAATTCATCATTAGTTGTTGAAGTCTATTTTAAAAAATCAGGGTTAACTAAAGTTTTTCTTGCGATCATTTGATTTGAATTAAGGTTTCATTTGAATTCAATTTTTAGCCATTGAATTGCAATATCATTAAATTGAGATTAACTTATTGAGTACTGTTAAATTTCTCTTAATTGTTTTAGGTTTCTAATTATCTGATAAATTTTCTTTCTTTAATTTCTATTTTATTTATTTTAATTCTCAAATTCTCTTAGTCCTAAATTTGGTGTTGATTAATTTCTCTTAAAGAAATGATTTTGTTTACTTACTTTGTACTATAACAATTAGGTTTAAATTTTTAAGCCATATATGACATTAAATTACCTATTTGAGGTTTTTCTTTTTTCATTAAGGATTAGTAGTTTAGAATCACTCCGATGGCAGGTAGTACTATATTTCTAGCATTCTCGATTAATATGATGTGGTTTTGCACTGTACTTATTCCTGTTTTGTGTTATTTTGTAAAATAAAAAGATTGATTTATAGTTCATAACTTTCTTGTATAAGGTTGAAATATTTTTCAAATTTTCTGTTTTATATTTATTTACTTATTGTTGAAAAAAAATTTTTGCGGTTGAGATATTCTCAATCAAAATAAAATTTTCAATTAAGTCATATATTAAATGAGTGTATACATAGTTAAGATGTTCTTGGTTAAGAATTAATTTCCAATCAAGTAAATATCATCATTATTTCTTTTTTCTTGAGTCTGTCACATATATATAATTTGATAATCAGTAAAAGAAAATATTACCTTCAAGCCATAACCTCTTACATTCGAAAAATGACTTTAGCATAGATATTGTTTGTTTTTTTTTTTATATATCTCTCTCTTTTAATACCGAAGTTTCTTTTGCAGATATATATCCCTCTTTTATTATATTAAAAATAAATTTATACCTTCTTTGTCGATATATATTCGTTTTTTATTATAGTGAAAATAAATTTATACCGACACCAAGAAGAAATTGTGATAACCTTTAAAATTTCATAAAAAAATATTTAAAATTATGAACAAACAATAAACGGGTCCTACACTCATGTTTGAGTAAAAAGTGTAAAACTAGTAATATATGAATTTTGACTGTAGAAAAACTATTTAATAACACAGAATAAGTAACTATTATGTAGTTGTTCATTGTAACTCTAATTATAGGAAAATAAGAGAAATGTCCAAATAATATTATCACATTATCACATGTTCTTAGATCTGTTAGTGGTGAACTACTATATGTTTTCTTTTTTTTTGAAGTAGTATCTTCCTAACACCCTACAACAAAAAAATAAATTTTAGTGTTTATGCAATAAACAAGTTACACATATATAGTGGTGGAACTTAGCATTATATGAGGGGCCTCGCTCTTCAAACATGTTTCACTTTCTCTAAAGTTTTCTTAGTTAAATCTATTTAAAATATTACAACATATAAATTTCAATTAGAAACATTTTTCCATATAAATGTTACTATAAATAATATAAACATAATATTATAATATTTTGCAAATAAAATATTATTATAAATAATACTAAGCTAATATATGATATTTTTTTGAAATGTCACTAAAAGACAATTTTTCTTTCAATTAAATAAATAAATAAAATGAAATGAAGAGAATTCAATTTATTTATATTTTTCGGAATTATTATTCTATTAAAAACGTTCATTAAATATAGGTTAATTTAGAGACAAAAATAATTAGTTATTATATTTATTAAATTAACACTACTAGAAAAAAAAACATATTTCATGCCAATTTTTTTTTAAAAATCGTTAGAAAATACTTATATTTGTTAAAGTAATTATAAACATTTTATTAATTTTATTTATGTTTTTCCTTTACGTATTTGGACATGTGAATTTTTCTTAAAGTATTCTTAATCTTATATATTTATTAAATTTAAATTAATAAGTTTTTTATTTATTTTATATAAATATTTCTATTAATAATTACATAAACTATAAATATTACTAATCATATTATTAATTCATTTATAAAAATATAATATCATATTTTTAATGAAATAACATTATTTCATATTAAATAACTACAATATACAAAATTTTCAGACGAGTGGTTGGAAAGTGTTCTTGAGATTTAGCACAACGATTGCCAGTTTGAAGTTAATGTCGAATGCAGTGTTCAAGGGAGACATAATATATTATGGTTGAGGACATATCCTATTACGATTTATCATATAATCAATTATTTTACTACCTACCATCTTTAGGGAGATCATACTTACTGGTAACAGTCATTTATCTCCATTTGATACTAAAAAATAATATTATTTTATTAAAATATAATATTTTATTATACAAATCAGAAGTAATATGGTGTTATTTTGTTACAGTGTTGTCAAAGTAAATTTATTTCCATTTAGATGTATAATTGATTATTTTCAATTTATTATATCTCGGTAAAAAGATAAGGACCATAATGTGGGATACTTCGTTGTATTTTTGTTCTCCGGACGAATTCTTTCTGCACCTCCATAGTCTCGTCTTGCATTATTATAAAATTTTCAAATTCCAAAAATACTCATATAACAAAAAAGACATATTTTTTTTTAATATAAATAATAGAATGACAACCGCTATATAAATTACGAACTGGATGAGAAATTGGAAGTGGAATCCGTTTATAATTTGTATACCGACGTCACCCTGTTCAAATTACATTTTCTTAATAATTTATAAACCGAATAATCAGTGATAGATATAATTCAATTTGTAATTTTGTAAATCTGATATGGTCATCCGGTTCTTTATTCAATTTTGTAAACCTCATTGACCTCGTCAATGACATTCATAATCTTTGTTCTGATCAAGGATTCTGGTACATGATGTGTTTCTCTAAAATTACATCTGTCTCAATATTCGTGCATGTGTCATCCGCCACCATGTCGATACATGAATTCTTCTCTAAATTTAAGTTCCACCATGTTTCCGCCATCAACCTCCGTTGCACCCCACTGCGCTTTGCCAGCCCCAAACAACATTGCTTCATCCACCAATCTCATTTTATAACCCCAAAGCCAAGTGGTTCAAGGAAATCCTGTCAAACCAAAATCAGCGTTGTTATCCTCCGCAACTGCTTCCCAACCATCTTTGAGCCGCCACTCCCAAGGCAGAATTGTGCTCCACCACCTCCATGCACTAACTTTACCACACCCAAGTTGCACCTCACAGAACACCAAACCCTCCTCCAACTCACTCCTCCTACAATGCACCTCCCTCATGGCACCACACAACCATAAATCCAATTGGGGAGCTCCCTCATACGTAGTAGCCATAATCAACTCTCCCACCATGTGTCAAACATTGCCTCCCCTTACAGCACAACCTGCACCTCCACTGAACGTCCTCTGCACTCCACGGGCTAAAACCAGCAAACTTCCCATCATACACCTCCATTGTACCCTCATAGTATCGCCGCCTCCACCTTTGCTGCCGTTCACCATAACGCCATGCAACACCCTTCACAATCCCTGCCACCAACCAATATCGTACACATTCAACCTCTACCACACTCCTCCACAACACCCTTGACCAAGCACGTGAGTCAATGGTCGTCGCCGCCACCATGCACCTTCCGCCATACACCCCAACCGACGCCATGCAACTACCACCATGCGCCTCCACCATGCTACCACCACGCGCCTCCACCATCTTTCCCACCATGCAAGCAAACACCACCATACACCTCCCATTGTGAATCTTCCATCATGCACCAATATACAAAATACATCATGTCCATTGATTCTGGTACATTAACGTGTTTCTCTAACCAAGCCAAAACTCACGTACCAAGATGGCTTCCAAATTTTCCTAAGCAAAACTGTGATTAGGTTTCAGTTGAGGAGAGGAAATGTGGCGTGGGAGCATTCATTTACTGGGGACGAAAGCAGTGTCATATCACAGAGAATGGAGGAGGAGAAGCACGTTGTCCTTTCCTACAGTTTGACTAAAAATTGTAATGAACAAAATTGAATAAAAAAACCGGACGGTCTTTACAAAATTGCAAATCGAATAATGTCTACCACTAGCTATCTAGTTTGTAAATTATTAAGAAAATATAAATCAGATGGGATGGTGTTCGGTATATAAATTAAAAACCGGTTTGTAATTTGTATATCGTACATCACCTCATCCAATTTATATTAGAAGAAGACATATCTTTTTATAGTCATTTCTATATGGGTATTTTTGGAATTTGAAAATTTTATGGAGGTGCAGGACGACACCATGGAGGTGTAAGAAGAATTCATCTTGTTCTTCGTGCATTTAGTCTTCAAAATTTAAAATTTAAAATTCTTCCGATGAATTCTTTTGACGAATTCTTCCTACACCTCAATGATCTCGTCCTACAACTCTATAAAATTTAACGTTCCAATAATACCCTTATAGAAATGACTAAATTTTTTTATATAAAATAAGCACAAGTAATCAGGTATATTAATTTTTAGAAAAATATACACCGGATCCGACATCCGATATACAAATTATAAACCGGATGAAAATTGAGGAGTGTGAAATCCAGTTTATAATATGTATACCAGACCCAAACTCATCCGGTATACAAATTGCGTACGGGATGGACGAATTCTTCCTTCACCTCAATGTGTTAGCACCAATGCTAAGCAAGTGATTTGATTAAGTCAATAAAGACCATAGCTTGCTGAAGTTTCTAATGGAATGAATCTGGACTATGTTAGATCAATGCCTAGCACGTGAGTTGATGAAGATTGACTTATGAAGAATCTGTCGGAACCAACCTGGACCAGAATTGTTCAAGTGAAGACTTTGAGCCAACATGAAGATGGTTGGGTGATTTGGTCTTGGTCCTTAGTTGGGTTTGTGTGTTGGTGTTGGCTTAGTCCTTAATCATTATTGGCATGGTTCATCATTCCTGGGGTGCTAAGAGATTCACAAATATTTTTATTAAGATTGGTTTTAAGAAAAATAACCTAAACTGATTTTTGCTGAAAGAGATTTTTCAATCAATTGAATTTTTAAAACAATCGATTGAATGTGACAGTTATTTCTGTTACTACTAGAATCTTTGACTGAGTCAACTAACGGTCAATTCAATCAATTGGATGGTTTGTTCAATTAATTGAACCAATGACAGCTAAGCTATTTTAAAATTGATTTGGCTATATAAAGAAATTGGCACTATCATTTTCAGACAACTAAGATTTTCGAAAAGCATTCCTTGAGAGATTCTAAAGTGAGAAACAACGCCCTTTTTGCGCGATCATCTTTTACAAAGCTTTTCAAAACAAGAAACCTCCAAGAACGTGAATCTTTAAGCATCCTTGAGTGAGGTTCTTGCAACTTTGGTTCTGGACCAAAGCTAAGTCTTCTACACCTGATCTTCAGTCTTTGTAATATGTTATGTGTAGAAGTATTATGTGATCAATTGTTGATCTTACTGTTATTGTAATTTGTTTATTATTTTTAATTACTGAGTTTGTAATTGAGTTGGTGCAGTGAGTTTCTGCACTAGTCTCACATATGTTGAGGGGTTCAGTAGAGTGTCAGTGCTGTGGGGAGCAGTGTTTGCATGTGGGTTGCAAGTGTTTTGGTGCAATGGGTTTCTGCACTGGTTTCACATTAGTTGAGGGGTTCAGTGAGGTGTGAGTGCTGCGTGGAGCAGTGATAACTTACTGGGAGCAAGGGTTGTAAACTGATCTTGTAATCTTTTTAGTGAAAATATTTGCTAGTTTGCAAAGGACTGGACGTAGCCCTTGAGAAAGGGTGAACCAGGATAAATCTTTGTGTTCTTGATTTCCTCTTCCCTCTTCTTGATCATTTGATTATCTGCTTGCATCTGCCTAATAAACTAATCATTGAATCTTGATATTAACTAAGAATTTCTGGGTATATGTTTATGTTTTGAATCTGTTTAAATATATCTGAATTAACTGTGCTTCTGTGTTATTTCTAATTTACTAGATTGTGGTTAATCATCTTGATTCTGGATTAATATATCTTTATACTGAAAATTGTTTTCTGGGTTTATCTCTAATAATTTCCGCTGTGTATTATTGATTGTTTAATGGAAAATCCAGAATTATATGAGTTGATTGATTAAATTAAGACTTTTTATTCTCTATTTCAAGAACAATTCATAGAAAAGATTTTGAAAGTTTAATTCACCTCCTCTTGAACTCGATCTGAAACTTATTTTACACAATGATCTCGTCCTGCACCTCCATAAAATTTAAAATTCCAATAATACCCTTATAGAAATGACTAAAAAGGACATTTATTTTTTGATATAAAGTAAGCACAAGTAATCAGGTATACATTGGATGATCTGATATCTGGTATACAAATTATAAACTGGATAAAAATTGAGGCATGTGAAATCCGGTTTATAATATGTATACTTACCCAAACTCATCCGGTATACAAATTGCATTCATCCGGTATACAAATTGCATAAGGGATGATGTCCATCCAATATGTAATTTATTATTATTAGTATACCGGATGGGAGTACCGTCTAGTATAAAAAAAATATAATGTATATCGGATCATCTTGGAATCCGGTATACAATTTTCCAAACAGTGATAACCACGGGTGGAGTACGTGTTGTTCAATAAGACACGTGAAGTCTTCATTCATTTATCAGGTAGGGACCTCTTCTCTAGCCACTCTTGTGCCGGTTAAGGGTGTTGTGAAGGTAAGGTTTGGCGCACGGTGGAAGAGCATTGTGGTGCATGGGAGGTAGTGGCGAGGTGGGAGGTACATCCAGCAATGGTGGCGAGGTGTTTGGGGTGCATGGTAGCTGTAGTGGAAAGGAACCAACCCCTTTGCCCCTTTGGTGGGTATTGTATTCCAAGCCAAAGTGTGGAATTATTGTTGTTGGGTAGTGAGGGCAAACGACATGAGATATTGTTGTTGCATAGGCGAGGTGCTTGGGGGTGCATGAGAGGTGATGGCATTGGTGTGGCCACGGTGGCGTTGTGGAGGTGCATGGCAAGGAGGTGACTTGAGGGGTGCAGTGAAGGTGCATGGGGGATGTATGGTAGGCTTTGGTTCGTGGGGTGTGGGTATTGGCGTGGAAGGGATTGTGATGGAGGGCAAGCTTTGGCTACATGGAGTGCAACGAAGGTGCATGGTGGCGTTGGCTGTTGCACTTCCATGGTGGGTTTTGGTTTGTGGGGTGTGGGTGTTGGGGACTTGGGATAGTTTCCGACGATGCAGGCAGACTCATAGTCTTCTACTTCAAGGGCAAGGTGAACACCTTTAAGGGCATTGGTCTGCTCCATGATTGGATGAGAAGGACTCTGGTGCTGCTTTGAATTCGATGGAGAGGGAGAGATGAAGTTGGTGGGGTGATGCTGTACTACCATAACTTTATCCTTTAGAAAGTGATATTTTGAACTACTATTTATACATCATTTAACACTAATATATATTATTATTTTATTTATATATAATATTTTATTAATAAAATGTAGTATGAAATAAGAGTATAAATGAATAATGGTATCAAACTAGTATTTTCTTTATTTTTTTAATGCAACTAGTCTTAGTGTCTTGGTCCAATCACAGATTTTGCAGCTTCATATAGTGTCATCTTTAGCCAAATCACTTTGTCACTTCATTGCAATGCCAAAAATGCTTTCATGATCTTCTGTTCAATCAGCTCACCAATGTCATATACATGGTCCTGCAAAACCTTAATTCTTAACCTGATACAGCTTCACAACACAATTTTAGAGTGTAGAATCAGCTTCTTAATATTTTGTAAAAAAAAAATAATTAAGAAAGTATATTGGATGACACTTCATCCCTCATACGTTTTAAAAAAAAATAATATATCGGATGAGGTGTAATTCGATTTATATTTTGTTAATTAATGTAAATTGGATGACTTTCATCATCCAGTTTTCATTAATTAACAAAAGGGATGACACCTTGTCCAATTTATTATTTTTCTTAAAATATATGTCAGATGAGATTCCATCTAGTATATACCAGTGATTTCTCAACATCGATCACTATCAAATGCAAAAATTAACTATTTAAAATTACAATATCACGTACAAACTTTACATAAACATGAATAATTATTTAAAATTGTAATACCATGCTACCAATAACACATTATGGAAGTGAAGGGGTGAATACGATACTTAGTAGACAATATGGAGGTGAAGGGAATGAAGGGTAATATAGGGTTATGCAAATTTAAAATAAGGATAAAATTGACTTTTTAAGTCTAGTATGAAATTGTTGGACGAAATCATGGAGGTGCAGGAAGAATCCGTCCAGCCTACCTTGTATAAGATAACGAGTTAATTTTATTAAGCCGTCTCGTATAAGGATTTGGTCCGTGGCCTAATTTAATATAAACAAAATCTTAAAAAGAAAATTACATGCAAATATTTGTGATAATCATTTTATTTTAATATTTTATATCTTTGTTGAGTCTTATGAGTATATCATCGACAATAAATTTAAATAAGTTAAAAAACATAAGATTAATATCTATATGTTAAAGTTAAATATTTCGTGAACAAGAAAATATGAAAATAAATATTACTGTCTAAACTAATAAAAAAAACATAGTAATTAATATTATTATATATCGACTTAAAAGACATTATTATTATTATTATTATTATTATTCTATTTTAATAACACTGAAATATATTAAATTTTTTTATTACGATTACGTGGGGTAATCCGTCTCATCCTGGCCCAAGGGAGCCGCGAGGTGGGCAACGGGTTAAAATACTCATACAACCCTGCACCATACAAATGTCGACCCATCTACATAAGGAAGAATATATTAAACTCGGAAATATTAGTTTGACAGTTCTATTTAAAAAAAAATATTCATATGACACTGATTTACATTAATAAAATATTATATATAATTAAAATAATAATATTATTAATAATATTATTTAATATTAAATAAGTGTAAACGGTGAATAGTGATGTGAAAGTAAAATTATTTTATTAAATTAACCTAAAAAGGCTTGTTATGATTTTTAATATTGGAGAACCGGAGAACTTCTATCACCTTGCTTCTCAAAGCTCCGTCTTGGGGTTAATGTTTTTCCTGTGTCCATGCAAAAAAACATAAATACTAATGGTCCTCCATAATCCCAAGCATTGAAACCACAACAAAACCCAGTAACTTACATTCTTCACAATCTACCTAACAACCTTCCTTCTCAAACTCTTTATGTTAATGGAGTGTGACATGTAAAATATTTAATTTTTTAACCTTCAAGACAAACTTTTTTTATCAAACCATACGCTACAAATAATAGAAATTTAAGACACACTAAACCTCTTACACAAAGTTCATCATCAACTCATTTCTCATCTCCCACGTGTTTATTTCAAATTTTCCACACCCCTTAAACTAAAAACATTTTAGTTACAATGCCATTTTTCAAAACATAGTGCTTTACAACTTTTTTATTACTTTTTTTCATGCGTATATGATCTCCTTGTTCAACGGACATTCTCGAGTTGATTAGGGGCCATCCAATGTCTCATTTTGTCTATAACATTGAAAGTGGTTGCTTATCCTCTTGACATTTTAAAAACTTAATGATGAATGAAATGGATGATATAAGATTAGATACTAGATGTTTTATGACGAAAATGAAATTGAAGACGGTTTCATTATTTTATTTAGGAAGTAAATGGAAGTGCAGAGACTTTAGCAAACAATAGATTAACTTCATTCCATGTCTAAAAGATGGGGACGAAGTTTATAGATACCAGATAAAGTTGTAGCAACAATTTTTACTTTCCATCTTAATTTAGCCATTCTAACTTAACAAATCAAATATATTCTAGTTATAAGTTAATCATACTAATTCTTTTCTATTCTATTCAGGCAAGATTGTCTTCTAAGTATAATTGGTACATAATAAAATTTAATGAATATAACTTGTACAAAATAAAATATAATATTGTAATTAAATTGTAATTTGACGTTGACATTTATTTTCTCCAATTTTAAGGGATACCAAATTGAATTCAATATTTTTTTTTAACTATAATTCTTCTAATTATAAAATTTTATTAAGTAGTTCTTAACCTTTGGATCCAAATTTGTGGTCACTCATACAAAGAAAGATAATAACGGAATTAATGATTGTGGTTGTAATACATATATTGTTGGAAAAGACGGCTGAGAATTAATAAACTAAAATTCTGGAGACGTGATAAAATATCACTGTCTTTAAGGACTTATCTGCGATAAATGCACAAGTCTCCCAGGATACAATAGGAACTTTTCAGTTAAAAACTGAGGATCTCAGAACTAGCAAGAAAGCTCTCTAAAGCCAAAAATGCCCAAGAAATTTAGAGAAGAAATAGAGAAAGAGAAGAGAGAGTATGTGAAGAAAAGAAGAAGAGAAGAAGAGGAAGTCTTGGTGTTGTGTATTTTCGGAGTAAGGGGATCCTCTATGTATAGAGGGTGGAAATAAGGGGTTGTTGAAGAGTGAAACAAAATGGGAAGAATGCGTAGCAAGATCCACGGAGGAAATGGCCATCAACGTTCAAATTTTCCTCCAACGTTTGAAAGTGTGCCCAACAACCCATGTTCTTCTTCCACGTTCGATGCACCTCCTGCAAGGATCTCTACCAAACACTGCACCTTCCAAAATATCTCCACAAATCTCTGTTGGGGCGTTAGGGTTCAACAAATTCATTTTCCCCTTTTTTGAATATTTGTAATACGTTACTCTGCTTTCACAACAATCCCCCACATATTGCAAAATTTTCAAAGAATAAAGAATGAAAGTAAATAATCTTGGGTCTCATAAGATGTAATGCATCAGAGCTGGTATAGCAAGCTATATGAACCAGTCCTAGATCGATGAACTTAACACACAGTGTAGTTGGTATAGCAAGCTATATGAACCAAGACACTTAGTATGTGTTAGAGGTTTATCAATCAAAATACACCCCTACAATTCTTCCTGTTATCACTGTGTTGCGCCTAATAGGCCATACGCGTGCCAGGTATTCATGAGTGCTTTAGATATCTTGCTAAGATCTCATGCAAGCGGCCCCACTTGACACTCATATAGGTGATTTCATCAAGTATATGCTGCAAATCATACACCACCTGTAAGGGATATGAAAATCATTACAAACTTTGTTATAAGCTAAAATTTGTACTCCACATGGAATTTTAACGACAAAGTTTACCTTCTCAATAATGCAATATCTAACACCTTCACACATCATAGGAATGGACAAATTAATTTTAAATCAATTTTGTGCTAGCAGAACTAACAAGTGATTTGTTCTTACCCATATGAACCTATTCATGGGATCTCCAATCACAAAGGTTGGGTTTCCATCACTTGTTTGTTTGCAAGTGGCTTGAGGCCCATTCCCCTCGATGTCTCTAAAATCATGTTCCTCCCTAGAGGTTTTGTCAAAGGATCGGCCAAATTCCATTCTGAATTAACATAATCAATGGAAATTGTTCCCCTCTTTAGCAGTTGCTTTACCAAATTATGTCTCAATTGTATATGTCTATTCTTTCCATTGTAAGTTTTGTTTTTAGCTATACCTATTGCCGATTGGCAATCACAATGTATTGATATAGATGGGGTTGGTTTCATTCCTAACGGAATGTTTGCTAAGAAGTTTTTCAACCACACAGCTTCACTACCAGCCATTTCAAGAGCAACAAACTCTGATTCCATTGTTGATGAATGGTTTGTCTGGCTGATCTCCATGTAACTGCACCACCACCAAGTGTAAATACATAACCACTAGTAGATTTTGTCTCATCTGAATCAGAGATCCAGTTAGCATCATTGTACCCTTCTAGCACAGTGGGAAATCCACTATATTCAATGACATAATCCATTGTACCTCTTAAATATCTCATAAGTCTTGCAAGTGCAACCCAATGATCCTGACTAGGGCATTGAGTATACCTGCTCAGTCTACTTACTGCATAAGCAATGTCTGGTCTAGAAAAGCTCATTAAATGCAATAAGCTCCCAATTATTTGGGCATACTGAGATTGAGAAATGGATTTTCCTCTGTTTTCATTAGCTTGGAGTTAGCATCATAAGGGGTGCTTACTGATTTAAAATCATAATAGCCAAACTTCCTAAGAAGTTTCTCAGTATACTACTCTTGAGAGAGTAATATACTATCCCCCTTCCTTATGACTTTAACTCCTAGAATCACATTTGCTTCACCCATGTCTTTCATTTCAAACCTAGATTCAAGAAACAATTTTGTTTTCGAAACAATATTAATGCATGTACCAAAAATAAGCATGTCATCTACATATAAACATATAATGACACATTCATCATTTTCTAATTTAGTGTACACACATTTATCAACATCATTAGTAGAAAAACCATCACATAGTAAAACATTATCAATTTTTTCATGCCATTATTTTGATGCTTGTTTAAGCCCATACAAAGATTTTAAAAGTTTGTATACCTTTTCTTCTTGGCCAGGAGCTACACATCCTTCAGGTTGAGTCATATATATTTCTTCCTCTAGTTCATCGTTCAAAAAGGCTGTTTTAACATCCATTTGATGAATAACCAACCTGTGGATAGACCCTAGAGTTAGCAACACTCGAATGGAAGCAATCCTGGTAACTGGAGCAAAAGTATCAAAATAATCTATGTTGGGTTTTTGAGAAAACCCTTTTGCTACTAATCTTGCCTTATACTTTTCTATAGATCCATCAGGATGATACTTTTTCTTGAAGATCCACTTACAACCAATAGGTTTTGCTCCTTAGGCAAATATACTAAAGTCCAAGTATTATTTTTCTTAATGGAATCAATTTCAGTCCTAATGGCCTTGTCCCAATGCTTAGCATCAGGAGCACTAATAGCTTCTGAAAATCTTAATGGTTCATTTCCAACAAGATAAGTATAAAAATCATCTCCATAGGAAGTTTCCTTTCTTTGTCTTTTAGTCCTCCTCAAATCCTCACACATTGTATCACTAGCAATGTCTATAAGTTGTTCAGAAGTACTTGTAACCTTTAAGGGAAAGATATGTTCAAAAAACTCAACATTTTTTGTTTCTACTATAGTATTACGTTCAATTATTTCACTATTAAGAACAAGAAATCTATAGGCAGCACTATGTTCAGCATAGCCTAAAAACAAGCAATCAGAAGTTTTAGAACCTATTTTCCTTTTCTTAGGATCAAGTAACATCACTTTAGCTAAACACCCCCATAGTCTTAAATATTTGAGATTAGGTTGAAAACCTTTCCACAACTCATAGGGTGTTTTGCTAGTTTTCTTATGAGGTATTCTATTTTGCAAAAAACATGCTGTAAGAAGAGCTTCACCCCAAAGATTATTGTCGCAACCGGGATCACAACAGGGACGGCAGATAAAAATGATTAATTTTAATTTTCAAAACAGGGGAGTCACCACCATAGTTTTCGTGGAAAAACTATGGAAAACCAAAGAAAACAAGGATAAGACTAGTCTACGAAAATCGGATTGCGAGTCCGGGAGTCGATTACGTGTGAAGAAGGTATTATCCCCCCACGGCGCCCGTCCTAAGACGGTACCTTTAACTGAATAGAATCAAATGAGTGTAATTTTCGAAATATTTATTTTTCACAAAAAATAGATATAAAAAGCAAACAAAACAATTTTTATTTTGAAAAGAGCCCAACAAGGTTTAGCCTCGCTCCTATGTATCTCCATCAGATATGGAGAATCAGGGTTACGTAGTTTTATTTTTGAAAATTGTTTGTTTGAGAAATTAATAATTTTTTTAATTTTGAAGATTTTTATATATTTTTAATTTTAGAAAAAATTAGTGTTTTCGAAAATTAAACTTCATTTTGGATATCGCTTGACGGCGTATAGTCTCTTTGATATTCCAAATGAAATTGAAATTTTTCAAATTAAATCCCGCATAACGCGAATGGTTATTTAGGAATTTAATCAAAAAATTATTTTTAATAAAATCTCGCAGCATATAAAGCTATTTAAATATTTAATGAAAAATTATTTAAATAAAATACTACAAAAGAAAAGAAGAAAAAAAACTAAAAAACAAATAATAATAATAATAATATTTGCCTTTAGTATATTATTTATTTTTAGTATAATATAAAATTTGTTAAAATAAAAAAAAAAAAAACGCTACACTCACTAAGCCTATTATTCGGTGCCCATCACAACAAATAAGCTAGTGGGCTTTTTTCTTTAAGAGCTATCCACGTGGCTTTCCTATCTCTTAACACTTTAATCAAAATTTTATATATTATTATTATTAGGCAATTGAATGCCCATTGGCTGAATGCTAAAATAGCCTTGTACCATTCATATGTGGCTTTTTTTCACCTTTTTTTTCTCGGAGTGATTCTTCCTGCACCTCCATGACGACTTCCTGCACCTCCATATTTTTCAAAAATTCCCATTTTAGACATATTGAAAAGATGAAAATGCCCTTCGTCTTAAAACAGAAAAATTAAGGCACTGATCGGACGAGGTGCTGCATTTGTGATACTTGAGACATTGATAAATTTTTAGGGTTGTGAGAGTAATGTAGAGAGATTAGAGAGAAGGAAAAAGATTGTTGTTGGAGTTACTAAAGAAGGAGGCTATTGCTGGGAGGAAGAAGAAGGTTGGGATTGCTAGGAGGAAGAAAAAGGTTGGGAGGAGGAAAGAGGTTTGTTTGTCCATCGTCGACGGTGAGTCTTAATTTTTTTTTGAATTCGCGGATTCTCCAAACCGCAACGTAAAATTGTTTTGATACACGTTGCGGGGTGTAGAACCCGTAACTTTTTTTTGCTGCACCTTCACTGTTGCAGGTTGTACAACCCGCAAGCTAAAGTTTTTTCAAACACATTGCGGGTTGTATAACCCGCAATTTAGAAAAATTTGGAAATCCCATTGCGAGTTGTACAACCCGCAATGTTTTTTAAAAAAATTTTATATTGCGGGTTGTACAACCCGCAAGGTGTTTTTGAAATTTTTTAAGTTTGTTTAATAGTTGATTGTGTAATTGTTTTGAATAAATTATGTAGTGTACCATGGAAGGAGACCTCTACACTAAATTTTCTGAAGAAGTAGATAAAGTATCAGAAATGGAACAATCACATGAAAGTATTGTCATGGTTAAGGAACATGAGTGTGGTTTTCATTTTTCAACAGATGAGGTAAATGAATTTGGTTGTATTAAATTTTGTTATTAGATTGCTTTTGTGATTGTTACTAAATTTTGATGAATTTTATATTTAGGTATTTGTTACTAGAGATCATTTACTTGAATGGGTTCGGAAGGTTGCTTTTTCTCTTGGATTTGTTGTTGTCATATTGAGATCTGATAAAGCAACGGGTCAACA
>Ga0209700_100516_pt1 | contig 73155 bp, 27 predicted proteins | sample SiratroredBW_FD_187528 | JGI IMG/M metagenome (GOLD analysis project Ga0209700, IMG submission 187528) | Root nodule microbial communities of legume samples collected from California, USA - Siratro red BW (SPAdes) (version 2) | ecosystem: Host-associated > Plants > Roots > Nodule | place: USA... | reverse complement strand
ATATATATATATATATATATATATATATATATATATATATATATATATATAAAGTTCTACATAAATTATTTATTATTATAATAAACTTAGTTAAAAAAGTGATTTTTATATTAACATATTTATATGTGAAGTTGTTAATCCTTATGCATTAAATAAAATCATACAGTTAAAAAATGTAAGTAAGAATATCATTCTGATTGAGATTTGAACGAATCTATATGAAATATAACTTTTTACTAATTTTATTATTGACATATATTGAGATCAAAATAATAATATTAATAATTTTATTATTGAAATGTGTTGAAAGAAAATAACATAAATTGAAAGATAAATATGAATACAAATCAAATAAAAATGTTACTTGAGTTTTGAATATGATTTATATGAAATAAAATTTCAATTTAATAGTAATTTTGAAAAATAAATCATTAAATAAAGTTTTTTTAGCTAACTGTATTACACATATAATTTAAGTTTCATAAAACATAAAATATATATACAATTGTTCTATTATATATATATATATATATATATATATATATATATATATATATATATATATATTTTTTATATTATATATATATATATATATATATATATATATATATATATATATATAACTATTTTTAATATTTCATAGACTACTTTTTAATAATTATTTTGTTAATTATTACATGTTTATATATAATATTAGTAAATATATAAATATAATTACTACACATACCTTACTAAACCCACATTAACCATCAAGTCTCCCAATACTAATTTTATTCACTTACCCTAACCCAAATTATATTATTATAAGAAAATCAACATTAGCTATAGATAAAAGTAAAAATTAGTTACCTACAAAAACAAATATGAGGATAAAATTCTCTTAATTAATAATTACCTACCGATTTTGAAATATGTGGCTAAGTTTATATGAATTAATATATAAGTAACACATATATAATTACCTATGAATCATATATAGTGACATCTATAATTCTATGATGATAATTATGATACTATAAGAGTAGAACAACTATAAGTAAAGGAAGTAAAAAAATAGTTACAGGTATGACCAACATTTTAAGAGTTCTAAAATCTTTTCCAAATATAAATATTTTAATAACAATTTTTTTACACCCTTTCTTTACGTTAACGTCATCATACTAGAAAGAATACCTAATATTTATACTCTATCATATTCATTTAATATAAATTTTAATTATAATATATAGATTCGAAATATTTATTTTTACTAAATTTAATCTTAATCTATATATTAAGTTTATTTATGTATTACAGTATAAAACACGATCCCTTATAACGAAGCATAATAAAATACTGGTAAAGTAAAATAAACTTGTATCATTAATAAAAGTAATTCAAACTTTATATATATAGATATATTAACATTTAAATGAGTTTCCAATAATGTCGATATGTCCGAGTGGTTAAGGAGACAGACTTGAAATCTGTTGGGCTACGCCCGCGCAGGTTCGAACCCTGCTGTCGACGTTTTTAATTGGCTTGGGAACTATGTTTTCTGTTGTCAATACTTTTTTATATCTTATAAAAGTAGCAAACATTGACTTCTTTAAATCTGATAACTCAATCTAAGTTGGATTGGATTGTAGAATCAGTTTAAACCAATCCAATTTAATTATATTCATAAAAAAATAAACAATGTTTGACTTGACCTTGACTAGTCACATTCTAACTAATATAGTTAAACTAATTTTTCTTCTAACTTTTTTCACTTTAAAAGTATATTTTTAGTCGTTTAAAAATTTGTTTTATCATATTTTAAATTTTATACATACTACCTTTAATTTATCTCTATAAGATCATAAAATAAAAATAGTTATATAGATGTTAAAATATGTCATTTGAGAAAAAGAGAAATAAAGTATTTTAAATCAGACCCTAAACATTTCAAACAAGTCGATATGTCCGAGTGGTTAAGGAGACAGACTTGAAATCTGTTGGGCTTCGCCCGCGCAGGTTCGAACCCTGCTGTCGACGTTCTTTTTTTCTTTTTACTTTTCACTTTCTTTCTATCCATTATCTATTGCACGGTAAAAAAAAAAAATGTTTTTTTTGTTAGAGTGTAGCAAATATGAAGTCTTAGGTTTGTGTGTATATTATAAAATTTCCTACTTTGAAATGAGGTATAGTGATGCGAAATGATAGTCAGATAGTAACTTGTAGAATACAAAGTCCTATGTGGTGCCTTACATTTTTAGCCATTATTTCCGTGGGTAAATATAACTACTAATAAGAAAGATATCTTTGGTTTCTACATGAAGTCCATAAATTACAAAATGAAACCAGAGAAAGATAAATTACATTCTCTTTACTTTCTCTAAAATAGTTTGTATATTCTCCTAATCCTGATCTATTTCTTCATAAACGTACCACACATAAACTTCATTGCATTATTAGTGATGATGTAGATATTTTACTCAATCTCATCACCAACACATCATCCATATTTTACACGCATCAAATATTGGACTTCAAAAGCAGATTATTTACCAAAAAATATTCAATATAGTTATTTTTTTTCTTTTCATTGTGAATCTAAATTTGTTCCAAAAAGTCATGCGATCCTCCAAAGAATTATTGTTTTTTTAAACTTTTTAATCGCTTCAAGTATTTATGAGGAGAAAATTCAATTTTTCAAATTTATTAAGATGGGTAAAAATTTTGAAGTAGGATACGTTAGAGGAAGTAAAACATAGCTTAATTTTTGGATAACCCCATTAACAGATTGACATGGTAGATGGAGAGATGAAATAGTTAATGTCCATGAATGAAGTAATAAAATTTTTCTGTCATTCACGTGAAAACAAAAATAAGGGATCACCACTCTAATAAGTGGGATGTAGATAAAAAAACTTTGAATTTTGTCAAATTTAAATTTCACCATTATTTTTTATTCTTTGATTCCCCCACATGATGAGGGCTTAAGTCCTATGCAACTGTTTATATCTTGCACTCTTCATTGTTGTCCACATTAAATGGAATTATTTTGTTGTAAAAAAAGAAAAAATGTAATGCCTTGAAATTAAGTTGTGATTTGCTGTTGTAGAATCCCAATAATGCTACAATCCTTCGTACCCATTTGAACATGTTCAAGAACAAGCCAACAAGCTCCAACACCTGTGATCACCAAATTTTAGGTGAAGACCCACTCACTTCCACTTTCTTCAAATTCATTGAATCCTTTTTTCATTTCTTTAACTCCCACAACATAAATCAACCCAACACAAACAGATAAGCACTTCAAATTGAAGAGTGATTAGAAGACGGGCTTTAACTCATACGGTAATTAAATGGCAAAATTTTCGACAACTTTCACCGCTTTCAACAATCTTAAAAACTGAATAAAATATGTTCAGGAATCGTTTTTGGCATCTAACATAAATCTACCAAAATACAGTACAATCACTCTCCGTACATTCTCTCTCTCTCTCTCTCTCTCTCTCTCTCTCTCTGCCTAAGAATACAAAACGCAGTTAAAGTAATTACAGTGTGTGTGGACCTCTGAACAGCACCGCATGCATGCATGTTTTTCTCTATACACATCCAACCTTTCTTCTGCCATTTTTGGCAGTGCAAATTCCAACGTTCAAATCATTCATCTCCCTTCAAAAGCCACGCGTCCCTTCAACCCTCACACGATGCTGATTCCACACATGCGCATGTTGCCATGAACATGATGATGCTGATGATGATGTTGATGGTTCACCATTTCGTGACACCTCCTTAACCCTTCACTCCCTCCCACACTACGCAACCTCCACTTCCCAACATTCTCTTCTTCTTCTTCTTCCTCTTCTTCTTCTTCTTCTTCTTCTTCTTCTTCCTCTTCAAGATCCGACACCAGACGCAATGTCAACCGCCCGTTGTGTCGCGACGCATGCAGAATCTCCGATCGCTCTATTCTCACTTCCGTCAACTCCAGCCTCCCGTCTTTCCTCACCGGCCGGAGATAAAAACTCGGCTTCCCGTTCCGGTTCAGCGACGACAGCGGCGGGGGAAATGTCCGCACCTTCCCTCTCCCCTCCGTCTTCATCGTCCTCCTCCGCGAAACCTCCTCGCCATCAACCACTCGCTCGTCGTCGCAATTCCCGTTGCTGTGGATTTGGTCGGAGCTTTCGCAGCCTAGGTTCTCGGTGCAGGAGTCGAAGCCGCGGACGCCGCAAACGACGTCGTCGAACGATCCAATAATCTCTCTCTTCTTGGGCTCGTTTTTGGGCCTGAGCATGGCCGACTCCAGAACGTTGGGAGGCCTGTGGACGTCGCTGGTGGCGAGGCCGAGGCCCAAAACTGGGGTGTGATAGTTGTGGTGATGGTGACACGTGTCAGTGGGGGTGCTCCTCTTGAAGAATTTGATCATGGCAGGGAAGACGAGGGAGAAAAGAAAAGGTTGGTAGAAGGAGAAAGATATTGAATTTGTCATGGCATAGTAATAACAATGATCATAATCATAATCGAATGATGAAAATGAAAGAAAGAGAAGAAGAAGAGAAAGAGGGTATTAATAAAATAAAAGGTAACCATAGCATGGGCATGGGGTGGCAGAGTGAGAGTGCCAACCAAACAAAACGCAAGAAAAGGAAGGGCGTGTTTGTTTGAGAGTATGAGCTGGAATCCCTGATGGAGGAAACGGTGCCGGGTCCCACGTTGGACTCCGCGCAAATAGCTTTTTATCTCTTTCTTATTTGTGTGGGTTAAATTTTAACCAAACGCTCACCTCTTATCTCCCAATCCCACCATGCCACCGTATTAATTATGCGTTGACCTCTTTCGTCAATTTTTTTTTTTTTTTTTTTTTTTTTTTTTTTTTTTTTTTTTTTTTTTGTTTTCCTCTGCACTATTTTTATGGTCATACACGTTTTAGTCAAACATGCAAATGCTGTGAAAAATTAGAAAGGCATTTTTATTTTGGATATTCTCGTGTCACTGTTTGACCCTCCGTTACAAAAATAGGGAAACGCGATTCCCAGGTGGACCACGTTCTAGAAACGGTGGTTCAGTTGAGCTGCACTTGGATTAAGCACGTCTCTTGCGAGACACAAATCAACCTTTTAAAGTTGTTCAGAAATCACAATTTGTCCGTGTCCTTCATAAATTCATCTCTTGAGGGATGCTTGAATTTCTTCTAGTGTGCGCCCCTTGGTCTCTGGCACTAGTTTTGCCACGAACAGCACGGTGAAGCCACATATGACAGAGAAGATGAAGAAAGTTCCTGGCCAAACATAATGTGAATTTTTGGTTTCTTTTTAAAGGGAGGAGAGTAAGTATTCTCACAAGGAATTAAGAGTAAATGTGAACCTACCTGCTGAACTCCATGTCATGAGGAAATTAAAGGCATATGATACAATCCAAGAACACAACCAGCTAACCAGAGTCACAAGACTACCTGCAGAGCCCTTCACATTAATGGGAAATATCTGCGGCCAAAACAAAGATAATTCAGTAAACTTAATCACTTCTTATGATCCTTTTTTTATTTGATATATATGTTCAGAAACTACCTCAGACATTATAACCCAGGGGATTCCCCCCATGCCAAGAGAGAATGATCCTGTGTATACCTGATCATTACAAAAACTAACTGCTCAAATTGGTTTTCAAACCAAACAGTGTAGGTATGTGAATTTGTTTCAATATTTTAAATATTCTTCACTAACTTTACAGGCACCATGCAGATCATCAAACCAAATTTATCTCGTTAAAGTAAATATAAGTTGTGAAAAGATCACATAGATCAAAAGTGTTCTGACAAAATATCAATAACTTTCATTACATTATCCACTCAAGAAAAAAAAAACACAGGTAATATCTTGTTATCTCATTTCAAGGTCATAAAACAAAGTTTATGTTTTATTGTTATTATCCAATTAAATGCATAAGATTGCAGACTGCAGTCAAAGATTCAAATAATGGTGCATTATTGCTTAAATGAAAAATCATCACCAGTACACCACCGAGTGCCAGAATGGGACTGACTTCCTTCCATTTATGTAGGTCCTGCATAAGGCAGGCTCAATTAATTGGTTATTTTGAAATAACTAAAGTGAAAAAAAAAAAAAAAACATGGTAGAGCAGGTTTTGTTATTAAAAGAACCTGTAAGAAGAATGACAGGGCTGCAAGGAAGCATCCTAAGCATGTTCCCGATGCAGAGATCTGCATAAAACCAAACATTCTGGATTCAGATCTTACAAGTCAGCACAAAACAGAAGAAACAAAACATTATCTTTTGTACCAGCAGTAGTGGTCGTCTCCCAGATTTATCCATCAAAAGCACTCCCAAAGCTGTCATTGGAATCTATGAAGACAGAAATGACTGAATAGAAGTGAAGACTCGGCAAAAAGGGTGGCATCTATCTCATTTTATACAACATTAATAGGGCAAGCAAATCAATTGTATGAAGAGAATGAAGAACCTGAACAGCAACCATAGCTATCATTCCAATACTTCCCGAAAATCCTGAGATGGACAAGAATTTTTGCCTCTATGACAATTGTGTTATAAGTTTAATATTATCCTCATATCTAAGCAGCATTAAAAAGAATATGCATTTACCAGCAGAGATGAATATAGAACTTGCATAAAAAGCAATGCCGTTAACCCCTCCAAACTGTTGCAGTATCATCAGACCAACTCCTACCTAACAAATTAATTAAAATACTATAAAATCTGCAAAAGGATAAGACAGGCTGCATGATATCTTAGAAAGCTCACAGTAAGTGACTTCAGATACTGCAATTGAAATAAGCCAAAAACGGTAGCTTCTGTTTCCCTCTCAAGGGCTTCGGTAAAATGCTACAGAAAAAGAACATGAAATAATGTATTAGACTCTTCAACTTCTTCTCCCGCCCCCAACACTCTAATGAACAAACACTATATATACTCTAATTTCAGTGGCCTCTTGAGAAACATCAGCATTCTTTCCTCTAAGACGCTGTAGAACAGACTCACTCCTTTCCCAGTGACCAAATTTTGCCTACACAAGATTTCAACTATCACAAAACTTGCAATGTGTTTGTCTAACATGTCGTGATCAACAAAAATATCTCAAACAATAAGACAACTCACCAGCCACCTAGGAGACTCGGGAATGAAGAGCAGACCCAAAAGTTGTACGAGACACGGAATAGTTCCTGATATAAAGAAAAAACACAAACTGCCACTTACAACCAACCTTTCTTATTTCACTTTGTTAGATGAAAACCAAATAGATGAGCATTACCTATTAGAGCCAAAATCCGCCAATTCAAGAACGCTCCAATAAGATAAGTTAATGATACCCCACAACAAATCATTAACTGCCAAAATAAACTCCAAATAGGGATTTAATATAAGCCTATTTAACATAGGTTGCACTTGCAATGCCTCAGAAAAAATCATCATTGCTTTACCTGATGAACTGTGGTGAATCCCCCTCGGAGATTCTTGGGTGTTATTTCAGCTACATAAACAGGTACCTATCATGGAAACAGAAGAGAACAAACTCACTTGTATTTCCTTTGAGTGGCTGAATTCCTTTAGAACTGCATTGTGGAAAACTAAGAGTCGTAACAATTACCACATAAGATAGAAGGCCCATTCCACATCCTACCAAAAATCTTCCAACATAAAGCCACCAACCAACCTTCAAACAAGCACCAAGTGTTAAATTTTGCTTGTAGTTTTATAGTTTAGTCAACAAGATTATATGCGAGTGCATGTAACGAAGGTTAACCTTTGAGAATGCTATGGCAAGCCATCCCCAGATGCAGAATACTTCGGAGAAGCCCATAGCCTGTTTTCCAAAATGGAACAAAACCGAAGAGTGAAACAAGACAAGAAACTTTCATTTCAAAACACAAAAATTGAATAAACTTACAGCTCTTCGACCTGCGTAGTCTGCTATTCTACCACTTATGATGGCCCCAATCATTGCTCCAATCGTCAGTATTGATCCAAATATTGAATACTGCATAAAACGAGGCCAATAAAAAGCCCTTAAACACGTTCCTTCCTCTCTTTTCAGTTCAATGTTGATTACAAAAACAAAGGTTGTGATTCAAAAGTTCAAACCTCAGCCACGCCGAGATTGAGATCATCCATGATTCCATTTTGAGCAGGAGACGAATATCCAACCTACAAAATTCATACTGTGATGTGACAATGCTACTTATAAAATTGCCAAAGCAAAAACATGTGAATGAGAACTTACCGCGGACCCAAAAACGTAAGAACCAGAGACAGCAACAAGGGTGGTAAGTATAAGAATAGCTGGTACCGACCCAGTTTCTTTCTGCCTCTTTTCCTCACACTCAACCCCATCGTTACCATGATAAGCTTGTAATTCTGTGGAAAGCAAAGGACTTGAAAATTCTCTCGGTTCTGCGCTATTAGTACTGTCCATGGTTCCCCAGAAGCAGCTTTAGGAGCCACTAAGAATTTTAAGGAGGTTGCGTTTGACAGTAAAAAAAATCTATGAAGACTACCTTTTTTGTGAGGTCCAAAAATGACAAGTGAGGACGACAATGTTGGAGATAAGTCATTATTGTTGACTTGCGATACAGCGTTTGTTGTTTTGAACACTCCAATTCATTGGAGATACAGTGACATGGTTTTTGTTGTTACTAGCATGCGTAATCTGAACTGATTGGCATAAATTTTGTTTAGGATGTGTCATCGTAGGCTTGCACAAAAGGCCAAGTGGCATTCTGAAAATCTTACCTTTTCTTGTATGTGATGAAAGATGAAGTAGTAACTTAGATATTTTTGTGTGAGGTTATTTATATTTTATTTTCAACCCAACTTTATTAATTTTTTAATACAAGATTAAGAGGTTACTTTGACTATATTTCTACTATTATTTGCAAGTTCTTTTTTAGTTACAACTCAAACTTCAGTTATATTCAAAGTTTATCCATTGGTCACATGAAATACACAACTATTGGTATTTTAATATTCAAGACACAACTATATATTAGTATCTTGACCACGTTTCATACTTTTAGACTTTAACTTCTAACAGCATAAAAGATCAAAGATATTTGTCATTTGAATCATGTTGCTCTTCTATTATCTAATGTTTTTTTAAAAATTAGATATCTAATCAATTATAACGTTTTTTTTTTAAGTTACTGAAAAAAAAAATATTCATTTCCATTTTGCTCCTGTTATTACTTTCTCTTTCAAATGAATTTTAAAATAACTTTAAACTTTTCTTTTAATATTTTAATTTAATTTTTATTATAATATGTTTTTATCATATAATAATGTATTTCTCCAGCAACACATGTAATTAATATAAGTAACTGAATTTATATTATATTAATCTTCAACCATTTGTTATGTGAAGAGTATTTTAACTTAAAAAACACTTCAACGTATAATATAAAATATTTAGATATAAACTTTTTAAGTATCCAATTTTAAAAATACATTAGATAGTTAAAACAAAATTTAAGAAATAAAACTTATTTAAGTTATATTTTTACAAGATTTTTTATTTTATTATATTATAATAATATATAATAGGGATTTGGAATAAATTGTTTCCATATTTTACTCATAATAACATTTTAAATTCACAAATTAAAAAATAATAATGAGATAGTGGAAAGCGACTAGCATGGATTATAAAAATAATTGTCCACATTAATTGCTTATTTTCATATAATAAATAAAACCACATAAAATAAACAATATATCTACATTTTTATTTATAAAAATTCTGAGACAGCACATAAAAATTACATACACTGAGTTTATGTTTTTGCTAATACTGACAATTTTGATGTCACCTGACATTGCACGGATTAAATGGATAAATAATACAATCACAAAAAATCATCGTGACAAGGTGACTGTTGTTTTCATGATTCACACTTATGAAACTTTTTGAATAAACTTCTTTACCCGAAACCTCCACGAATCTGCAACTTGGACAAATTCTTAGTGGGTATATTATGCATGAAATTCTGTTGCAGGGGAATACCAAATTCATCTCTTATCTTATTAGGAATTCAAAGAAGCTTGAATTTCTTCTAGTGTACGCCCCTTGGTCTCTGGTACTAGTATTGCTACGAAAACAACAGTGAGGGCACATATGCCAGAGAACAAGAAGAAAGTTCCTGCCCCATCACAAAAAGAACATAAATTTTACACATATATAAGAACAAGGAACTCAAATTTGGATGTTTTACTTATTTTTTTTGCCTTGTCTCTTGAGGGAATTAATGTATGTGTTGAGCGGAAAACAGGAATTAAAGAGTAGATAGAAGTTTACCTGATGAACTCCAATTCATGAGGAAGTTAAAAGTATATGCAACAATCATAGAACATGTCCAGTTAACCAAGATTACTAAGCTTCCAGCAGTGCCCTTCACATTAATGGGAAATATCTGAAAAGAAAAAAAATATTCATGTGTTAAGGATTTATTACATTTCAATTTCAATTTGATGAGTTGAAGCATAGTTGAACAAAGCTACCTCAGACATTATAACCGATGGAATTCCAGACATGCCTAGGGAGAACAATCCCATATATACCTGCTCATTAACAAAATCAAAACCAGAATTGCTTTAATCTATCAGTCATTCAATCCATGAGTAAATCATTTCAATATGCAACATGAATAGAAATTTTGTCGCAAAATGAACCTTCGGAGACAACATTAAAGTTTTGATCTCACTAAGACAAATACAAGGCCAATGAAAAATGCATGTGTTGGTATATTAGAGAAGCATTACCAGTACACCAACAAGCGCTATAAAGGGACTTATTGACTTCCATTCTTGTAAATCCTGTATGAAGCAAGCCTAATTATTCTTAGAAATAATTCAAAAAACAAATGATTAAAGGGAAGATGTTCTATCAAAAGAACCTTCAACAAGAATGATAGGGCTGTCAGGAAGCTTCCTACGCATGCTCCAGTGGCAGAAGCCTGTGTAAGAGTAAAAATTTTGGATTGAGATTACCAGAACATGGAAAAAAAAATTAAAATTAAAACAAAGCTTGACCATTTTACCAGTAAAAGTGGTCGTCTTCCACATTTATCCATCAAAAGTACTCCTAAACTTGAAAATGAGACCTATAAACACAAATAATGGGACTATGTGAAGAGAAGGCCCTGGAATGAAGTGTACACGTCTCATCCAAAATGGCGCTGAACTCATCTTGTATAGAATTGAGCACACAGAAGTAATGAAATTGTGTAAAGAGAAATAAAAACCTTAAAAACACCAACTGCTATTGTTCCAATACTGTCCGAAAATCCTGTAAAAGAGAAGAATTTTTGCCTTAATGAATCTTACACAAATCTAGTGTTCTCAAATTTGTTTTTTCTTATTTGTCATGTTAGAAGCATAAAAAAAGACCTGCACGTACCAGCAGAGATAAATATGGAATTTGTATAGAAAAGAATGCCACTTATCCCTCCAAACTGTTGCAGCATCATCAAGCCTACACCTACCTAAACAAATAAGTAATTAAATACCGTGAGAGTCTGTAAAACATTAAGATAGCCTTCATGAATGGAATTAATTTAGAATGCTCACAGTAAGTGTCTTTAAATACTGCAACTTAAATAAGACAATAATATTGCCAGATTCTGTTTGTTGCTGAAGGGCTTCTGTGTAATCCTACAAATGAAGATACAGTGCAAAAAATGTTATATATTAAACTCTTAGTCTCCTAGTAAGATCATAAAGCAAACAAAAACTTGTTGTATACTCTGATTTCAGTGGCCTCTTGATAAACATCAAAATCCTTTCCCCTTAGGCGCTGTAAAGCAGATTCACTCTCTTTCCACCGACCAACCTTAGCCTGCAGAAGATTACATACATCGCTTATTTTTATCAAATGACATATGTTGACTCTAATCATTTGACAAACAGAAGAAAAAATTTGGTTGCTTGTGTGATATGTGTCCACCATGTACTGCTCAAAGAACAAAATTCCAGAAGCTATGAACAACTCACCAACCACCTGGGAGAATCAGGGATGAAGGGAAGAGTCAGAAGCTGCACAACACAAGGAATAGTTCCTGATATAAAGACAAAAATGATGTGAGTTACTTGGAACCCTTCTTAGTTTGGTTTTGTGAAAAAGAGCAACATAAAGAATAGTACTAGTATATTACCAATTACTGCCAAAACCCGCCAATTCAAAAATGCGCCAATAAGATAAGTTAATGACAACCCACAACAAGTCATTAACTGTCACAAAAATACCAAATAGACATTTAAGATAAGCTTTTAAGTGACGCATAAAACATAAGTGGCATGATACACAAAATAAGGTAAAATGATTTAGGTGATATCATTTATAGTATTCCTTTACCAGATGACCTTCAGTAAATGCTCCTCTGAGATTCTTGGGTGTTATTTCTGCTATGTAGACTGGAACCTAATTTGCAAAGGGAACTGTTATATGCATTTGTTGATTGACAGAATAACATTAATTTGAACTGCAGTCTTAACATATTAAAAGTCAAAGCAATTACCACATAAGATATGATGCCAACCCCACATCCTATCATCATTCTTCCAATATAAAGCCACCAAACAACCTTCAAACATGGAACGTTCACTATCTTAGACTGAATTTAAGGAAATTAACACTGTGGCTGTGGGAGTAGGAACAGATAGAATTAACCCCGAAGTAAACAAATTAACTCAGCAGTAATTTTGCTTTAAAAAGGAATCTCGGATATGCCTACACTTCAATTTGAGAAATCTGGGAAGAAATTAATGGCAAACCTTTGAGAATGCTATGATAACTGATCCCAAGATGCAGAAAACCTCCGCGAAACCCATAGCCTTCATGGAAAAATGCAAAATAACCAAAAGTCAACAACAGTAACATTGAAACCAAACCAAAACAAGGTGTAATCTTCTCTGACTTACCAAACGACGACCCACATAATCTGCTATTTTACCACTTAAAGTGGCACCAACTATCGCTCCAATGGTCAATATTGAACCAAAAGTTGAGTACTGCAAAATTGCATAGAGTTTAACTTCAGGACATAATCGGTCAAATAAACAAGAACCAAGAAACCAAAAGGAGAGAAAACTTAATACAACTTCTTAAGTATTCTGTTAGTTTCATCTTAAGAATATCTATGTATGACCGAAAACATCTATTACAACAACTATTAAGGTGTCCAAGTTAAATTAGAGAATAACAGAAAATTATTCTCAAGTTTCAACTTCCAAGAGAAAAGGAGTATTCAATTTCCAGTGAAGTCAACTCTTCTTAACAAGGCGATACATTTTAACAAAAGATTACAAAAAAAGATTTTGAGGTTGTAACCTGGGCGACAGAGAGATTCAGGTCATGCACGATTCCATATTGAGCAGGGGATGAATATCCAAGCTGCAAAAAGAGGTGTGTGATGTCACAGCAAGAACAGAAGTGGCGATTCTGAACTGTGATGAACCAAAATGTGTGATTGATAACTTACAGCATACCCAAAGACGTAAGAACCGATTGTGGCAGAAAGGGCAGTGAAAACAAGCGTAAGTGGCATCGGAGAAGCTTCACTTTGCTCATTTTCATGGGAATCAATTCCATCTTTGCCCGTGGACAACAGAGGAGTTGAAAATTCGCCTGCTTCACTGCCTCTGAAGCCCATGAATGATGAATCCTCTGCTGAAAATTTTCCACCACTGGAACCAAACACTTGACACAATTGGTTTAGCACTGAACAAGAAAACTTAGCAGATAAACATGTGGTTGTGTATCAGATTCGCATAATATGAACAAGATGACATATTTAATATTTCTTTTTGTTAAAATAACTGTCAGCCAGTTGTTGGGAGAAAAAGTAGTTGTGACAAATTATTTTTTGGAAAATTATTTTTTGTTGTAGTCTAATATCTTAATCAATATACCCATTTTTCAACCATTTCATTATTCTACGACTCTTTCCCTTCCACAATATCTGCAACAACAATAAATATACAACTTTTTTTAAAAATCATTTTCATATTTTATTTAAATTCGTGATTGAGAATATTTTTGGATGATTCGAATAATTTTTGTCTTTTTCTTAAAATTAAAACATCACAAATCCTAATACACTTCTTTGATAAGAAAACGTAAATTTGTAAACCTTTAAACCCCTTTTTAGGAAAATTAGAAAATGGATTAAGTGAATATTTTTGCAATATTTTAATTTACAAATTCATAACAATATAATGTCTTAAACTTATAAGATAATTTTGTAAATTATTTAAATAAAGATTCACGGAATGGTTTGTATTGGACTGAGTGAGGAGCAGGTCAGAAGGCGTTGTCACTCCCAATGTTCACCGAAACTAAACATTCATTTCACGTGGTTTTTTACTTTATTATTTTATAAGATTTTTAGAATAGTTTATATACAAATATCTTCTTTATTGGATTTTGTAATATATCATTCGATTGTTGATGCATTATATACTTTTGATTATTTTAATTCATGTGCGAATCACATGGTCATGTGCTCATTTCAAGAAAATAAAATGCATTTCCACTAGTTCGACAATCTGCCAGACATTTGAGCATTTTTATAATCAAAATATGCCATGAAATATGTTAAAGAGGTGGTAAAATTTATTAAATGTTATGGAAAATTTTATCATGATTGATAAAATTAAATCACAGATAATTATTGAGAGAAGCTTTAGTTGCGTGGGAATAATTATTTAGGGATCTATCATATCAATTTCGTACAGTCTGGATTTATGTTATTAACAAGTTCGAATAATTACGTATCACATGTGTTGATTTGATTATTTGTGGTTTTAATTTTGAAAATTTAGAATAAATTTATTTTTTAAAATTTATTAAAATATAATGTTAATTTCAAAGCATTAAGTTTAAAGAACCAAAATAATTTTTTAAAAATTACTTATGTCTTTCATCAATTTTCACTTTTTATGAACATTAAATTTTACTAAGTTTTGACATTAAATTGTTTTAATAAATTGTATATTTTTGATATAAAATGCAAAGATTAATTTTATAATTTGTGAATTATATAAATGTACATTTTTTGGTATGAATAATCTCGTAAAATTGATATTAACTAAATTTTGAAAATAACTTTTGAAATATAAAATATTTGATGTGAAAAATACAAAATGAATCAGCAGAGAATAAGATGAAAATAATTCTTACCCTAACCACTCATGTTAACATATGGGTTATATATATAATGTAACATAGATTAATATAAATATAATTTTATAATACTTTATTTTATAGGTTTAAAATATTGTTTAAGTATGTTAAGAAAATGAAACGTTATATTTACGTGATGGTGGTAATTTGTTAAATTAGATTAATCAAGACATCAAGCTTTAAGAAATTAAAAGTTGGTAACAGATAAACCATTTTAACATAAGAACTCAAATCAGATTTTATTAATTGTGTTTTTGCATAAGTCGTGGTATTAGTATATAGTAGAGTGTGTATAATAAGAGTGACAAGTTACATTATATATTGAGATGATTTGATATTTTGTCAAATTTAGACAGACCTATAATATTTATTATAGGTGTTGTTGAAGATTCTTGCCTCTTTTCGATAATGTACCTATATACTTTTATTGTATTTGTGTTGTCCAGCAGTGAAAGATTGATGTTTTATTTTATTTGTGTATATTATTTTTATAAATTATATGTCTCGTGTAATATACTTTACATATATAAGTTAGTAGATTTTGTTATCTTTTTTTAATTTTTTCATAATAGTTGACAGTTGTGTAGATCTAGTTTATATGATAGTTAATCATTATTCTTAATATATGAATTAACTGGTATTACAAATAGTTCATAAGTTATGATTCACCTTTCTCAAGAGATTATGTTAGACAAAAGAAACAAACCAAAATATATATTTAAATACTTATAATAACATTAAAATTATTTACTCCTAAATTTGTTTTATGCTTACAACGATGTCTTAAATATCTTCACAATCTTTTCACTCAGTCATCCATAATAGGTTAACATTTTTTTATATATGACTTTACTTGTGTGCTTTCGTCAAGAGAAAAAGTAGAACAGCATTAGGAAAAAATGAGCAAATGAGAGGATAGAATTGCGTGTGAGAAGAAAAAATGAGACGTTGAAGAAAGCGAAAGGGCGAGAGAGAGAACATTTCTTTATTTAGCCAACAATTTTCCTTCAATCCATATCTATTCGGTGTCAAATCATACATTAAAAAATCATTTTTCTATGACTTGTTAAACAGTATAATATTTGTCTTAACACCTTTTTATAGAAATTTTGTTATGAAACTTATTTAGTTACTTTCTAATAGATAATATAATATAAATACTCTCCGTTGAATACAATAAGTATGGGTATATTTAATTTTTAGTATAATAAGAGATTCATAATTAATATTAATATGTGATTACTTTTAGATGGAGTTTTTTATCCTTTATGTTTCTATTTTATAAATTTAAAATACTTTCTTCAAAATTAATTAATATACATAATAATTAGGAAATATTATTAATAAAGTTCAAACAAAATTCACCATTATAATTTTTTTATTATACTAAAAATTTAATATTTAATGCTTATATTAAACTGATTATCTACCATATAACAATATGGAAAAGATATAATAAAAAATAATATTAGATAAAAAGAATAAATAAATACTATAAATAATAGACAAAGAATATGTAATATTGTCATAAAAATTATCAACATTACTATATATCAAACTGAAATTTGTTTATCGTGTTTAGTATGTAACAACACAACTTAAACGTACATATATTATATATACGTAAGTACAATTTTTATAAAAAAAAAATAGTATATAAGAAATCTCTTATAGATATCCCTCTTAAAGTATTAAAATAAATTTTTCATATGAAAATAATTATATAAAATGAGACATTTTACTTAAAAAATTACAAGAATTCAACTTCAATCAAATATCAATATATAAAAATCATATAAATCACACATAAATCTATAAAAAATAATATTTAACAAATAAAATATTAATTAAAAAAACTTATATTAAATATATTTTATCGGATACTAATATACGATTTAATTCAATACTTAATTTAACAAGTAAACTCAAGAGTATTGAATTAAAATAAGTTCATTAGAACTCAAGTTGCATATCTACACATATTCTACCATATGTAATAACTTTTATCTCGATCTCTCATCACTTGATATTTTAATTTATGTAACTTAGACTATCAATGAAATAAAAATAAAAAAAACTATGTTACATTGTAAGTATTATTAGTTAACACACTAATCAAATAAATATTTACATGTCATATCAGATTTATAACCACGAATTCATACAATTATTATCACTCTCGATAATCATTTTTATACAATATAGCTTATTTAAAAAATTCACAAGTCAATTAAATATACAAATTAATAATCCTTTTACATACAATCCATTAAGGATATAAGAAGAGAAAAATATATATATTAGTTTGAGCGAAAATTGTCTCACTTAAGCAAAATTCATTTAAGTGGAAATCTAGCCAATAGCAATGATTGAGTTACAACTCTATTTTTGCTTTAGTGAAAAATCCTTCACTTAAGCAAAAATAAGGCTAAAAGCAAATGTTTGATCCCTATTTTATTTTTATTTGGGTAAAGATTCCATGTTTGAGCAAAAATATAAGAATATCAACCTCATGTAGTATAATCAAATAAATTTTCAAAAGTTTTATTCAAAGTCACTTTAATAAATAAAACTTTCAAAGAGTTCAAACTGATTAATACACTTCATAATTTGTCCAAACATCATATTTCTTTCGTTTCAATTCAACATTCGTCATTCAAACTAAATATATGTATATACATATACATACACACATATAGAGAGAGAGAAAGAGAGAGAGAGATTTTTATACACATCAAACTCATAAACTAATATATGAAAAAATATATGAAACTAATTGTAATCATCTAAATCATATTCAAAACTTAGTTTAAAAAATTATGTTTTAATATGCAAAATTTATCCACATCGTAACAAAAGTAATGTTTAGTTAATAAAAATCTCAAATAACAATATTATATTTAACATTTAATATTTTGCAAATAATCACAACTTTAGACTAATTTATCTTGAATATTGTATTATAATACAAAATTTTACATAAAACTCAACATAATGTGATCATATAACTTTTACACCAAAATAATTTATCTTCAAATTTTATTAAAAAAAATAAATAACTTCACTTACATGTAATTTCTTACTGTAAATAAAGTTTTTTTTATCAAAGTAAGACAATTATCTAAAATCTATAACAAAGTATCTAAATATAACTAAACTTCAATATAAATTTAACCAAATTGAAAATATCATATTTATAAGCTAACTAAACTTCAATATAAATTTAACCAAATTGAAAATATTATATTTATAAGCTAACTCTTGATATTAATGACAAATTTAGAAGAAAATAAAAAATATTCAAAATAAAAAAAATATTCAGTTAAGAATGATTTATAACTCCCTGACTATTGTGAGATGTAGAAAAAATAAAGTTTGGAATAAATAAATTAGAGAGAAAGTTAGAAAAATAAATAAAAGATGACAAATTAGATGAAGGTGGTACATATCAAACATAAAATAAAAATAAAGATAAAAGATCTATTATAAAAGAAGAAGATAAAAAATTACTTAAATAACAAGTATTTAATCAATAAATTATCAACTTTCAATGTGAAATATTCTCAAATAACAAGTTCATAAATTGTTTAATATTTGTTATTAAGTTGAATTCTTAATACTTTTTACATTATTTAAAAACATTAGGAATGTGCACTTTTCACACTTTTTTGTATTTTCTTAATTGTGAAAACTAATTAAAATTGAACAATTTTTCAATAGACAGAAATAATTAAAATAATAATTTATTCGTAAAATTGTTCTTGAATTGGTTCATATTTGTAAGAACCATTTTTATTGACTATTTTTAAAAATAAAAAATAGTTTTAAATGTTTTATACAATATTTTGTAATTCCTATATTTTATTTCAGTACTCATGTCATAATCGACAAAAGAAATCATGTTTTTTAATAGTTAATTTAAGAGTATTTCAAGAAGTAAAAAATTTAACCTATTAAAATTAAAAATATATATATATATATATATTCCAAAGTATACAAGTGCATCCTAGAAACGATCTCCCTGTGGCCCTTGATAGTGACAGCGCGTAGCAACGTTGCCTTTAATAATTTCGATACAATCATTGATGTTTTATATATAAAAAATTATATACTCTTTTATTATTATCGATACAATCATTGATGTTTTGTAGATAAAAAATATATATTTTTGTATTATTATGGCTGGATAATTATTCTTTGACTTATATAATCAAACAAAAGCGTGAGTGTAAAATTTTAATGATGTTAAAATTGTTATAAGAGAATTAATATAACAAAACTCTAGGTATTAACTAAAGGTTAAATATAAAATCACAAAATAATGAACAAACTTTTCCAATTAAAATAAGATAACGTTTATGGAGCCTAATGTCATTTTGTCAAGGAAAAAGGTTACATTTAATTTAACTAGAATTTATCCACCACAATAGCTTGATAAATTTAAGTGATGATAAAAATGAAGCCAATTACTTTTTAATAGCGCAATTTTATTTATACGCTTATATTTATATACACTTAAATGGCTGTCTGTTTATATTATAAAAAGATTATATCATAATTTAACTTTATTATAATTAAAAATAATAATTTGTATATTTAAAAAATATTTATTAGAATTATTTATAACTATGTAGAAAAGGGCACGAGTCTTCTATGTGCACATTTCTACATCAAACCACCATGACTGTGTCTAAGCACACCTCCTGATTCAATGTTTTCTCACGTTTTAATTAAATTAATTCATTAATACTATTTGTTTTATTACGATTATTGCTATAATACATGAAGAAAAAAAAATCCTTTTTCTATACTTATCTTTCTAAATCTGTGAATTTAACTATGCATAAAATAATATCAATGTTTTCATCTTCTAAATAATAGAAATTGATTGACATCTTACGAGTTGTTTCCTTTTCACTCCTTTGTGATTACACTAAATGTATAATGACTCTCAAAATTAAACAATCGTATACTTGGCTTTAGATTCAAGATCTAATCTAAGATACATGTACTTTTTATTATTTTTTAAGTTATATATATATATATATATATATATATATATATATATATATATATATATATATATATATATATATATATATATAATAGGCATTAGTCTAATATGTTAATGGAAATAAAATAAGAGTTGAAATTAAAACTAATTTAATTGAGTTATCTATTATATATATATATATATATTTAATTGTTTTACTATGTGGTAATTACCCTATCTATAATATTCAAGAAAAAATAATCAATCCTAATGACTTTTGAGATAATTTTATATTTCATTCTCAATTATTTAACAAATTAATTTTATTATAAGTAATTAGTTTTTCATCAAAGTTAGGCTTTACACCCATTTTAGAAGTGATTTTATGAAAGAAATCAATACACTTTTCAAATACATTTTCTTTATAGGCTTAAAAATAGAAATAAAAAATATCTTTTTAATAATAATCATATTAATACATATATATTTTAATTATAAAATTTTACTAATCAAAGTGTAAATAATATATCATAGCAAATAATCATGTTTAACAAAGATTAAAATTTTCAAGGTGATAAGATGTTGATACTTTGATAGGTTTAAAATTTTTAAATTAACAATATTTTAACATAAAAGATAACATGATAATTTGATAAAGTAACATGTAACAAATAACGAAAGATTGACAAGAGAAAAAATGAGTAAATAATAATACAATTAGTTCTAATTTTTTATTTTTATATGATATTGATGCAATCAACTTAAAGAAATAAAAGTCAATACAACTCACAGTTCATCATTATACTTTTAATAGTCTTTAAATATATATTCACATAAATACACAATAATATTATATATTGATAAAATAAATTTAAAATTATATAATAGACTAATGACAATCAAATATTCAAATTAAAATAATAATATAGAAGAATTAGTGGAAGAGTATAAATGAAAAAGATAGACATAAATGTCACTATAATGGAATAATAGAAAGAGATAAAAAATTAAAAAAATTTAACTTTTATATTCCTTAACTATTCAATATCTTTTTAAAAAATAAAAAAAAATATATTAATTTGTTATTTATTTTTATTAAGAAAAAGTTCCAAAATATTTATTCATTAAATAATATTTATGATATTGATATAAATTTAATAATTAATTATGATATTTTAAACTTTTAATTAAAAGTTATTTTTAAGTATAATTTTTAATTTTATAATAATATATTAATTTTAATTTATTTTAAGTCTAAAATCTTGTTTTACGAGCCTTAAGCCAGCAGGTATGTAATCTACGTAATTATAGACCGAAATTAATTGAATGCACGTCATGCTAGGCCTTGGATTATCGTGGAGACAAGGAAGAATGAGAGAGGAAGAAGAAAAACGTGGCTCACTTGTGGAAGTATAAGCTCAGTTTTGAAGTTTTTATTTGCACCCTACATTCTCACTAACTCACCCTTTGTTCTACTTTCCTTATTAGTGAAGCCCATAAAATTTACCATCTACCCCACTTACAAATACTATTTTCACCTCTCCACTTAACCACAATGTCACGTGTATCTTAAATTACCTAAAATTACGTTCTTATAATTTGATCCTAAAAAATTCAATTACTACTAGTGAGAAGGTAAGAATGACTATCCTTTATCTTATTCTTAAATTTCCAATAACATTACTGTGATATTATTTTCTAAATCATCATTGGTCATACCAAATATTTATTCTTTAACCAAAAAACACGATTACGTATTTCATTCGAAGAATAATACTCCATCCCAATTTTTCATAGGATCCAAAATATAACTTTTCGAAAGATATAATTGATTATGTCTCAAATATTAATCTTGAATCTTAAAAACATAATTAAACCTAATAACCTACCAATAATTTTAAAAGCTTTTGCAAGCTTAATTCTAACTAGCAATCATAACACATCTTCTACCAATCGTTAATTATTGATCACATCACGAGATCTAATTATTCTTTTAATATAAATTTTCGAGACATAATATATATAATATTATTGTTGTATTTATCTTTTTTAGTGTTATAAATATAATTTTTAAAAAATTAATATTTTTTATGTCATAAAAATTGTTCTATTTTTTAAAATAAAACAAAAAATTACAGAAAACATACTTTTCTAAAAATTTTGGAGAAAAGTTTTATGTATAAAGAATTTAGGCTAAATTATACAAAATGTTCATATGTTTGACAGTTTTCATCTCTCTCTTTTTTAAAAAGATAAATTTCATTCTATATATTTCTGAAACAATTTAAAATAGTTATTTTGTTTGTTTAAAATTAATTCGTTAACTTTATTTCATTTATTTTTATTCTTTTTTTTTTAACTCTAAGAAAATAGTGTGGAAGAAGTCCCATGTTTCGTGGCTGACGTAAGTATACTTCACACGCATTATCTATTCTAAAGTAAATAAATTTACTGATAATGTTATTTATTCTGTAATCATTTTTATCTAATATTGGACTTGTAACTTATCTCGATTTTGAAATAATTATTTTTAATGTGAGTTTCTTTTCCTTTTAGTGGCGACCCATAAGTCAACTCTGTCATTGAAGATACTCTTTAGTAATTATAATAAACTAGTGGATTAAGTTTGGCAGGTCTTTGGGCCACAGTGTAATTCTCTAGCCTAAATCAATTTATGATTTTTTATGTTGGTAATAATTTTCATAAAACTGGGGTTAGATTTCTCCTTATCACTTTGAAGATCAAATGAAAAATAAATAAAAATCGTAGCTTAGATAAATATCTTCATAACTGACTGATTATATTGTTTGAATTGTGCAATCTTTCTTTGTCAGACGGTGAAAAATATTATCAACTATTTGGAGATCACAACTGACCTTCCAACCTTCTTACAGGTAACCAATGGATACTAGTTTAAGCAAAATGCAAAGAAATTTTTAAAAACAATTTTACTATAGATTAGCATGCATCCATCCAAAATTTTATACATGTGCATACTTTGCATGCCTATATCTTTTCTTTTACAATTTATTTTTCCTCGAAATAAATTTTTTAACTAGTAAGTCTGCAAGTAAGAATACCTGAAATCATTGGCAAAACCAAAAATGATTTCTTCTTAAGAGAAATCTTAATATATTGAGAGAGATAGCAAACATGTTCTATGATTTATGCAAGGAGGTTCCTTGCTTAACATGTCCTTACTAACCAAAATGAGTCATATCTGTGTTGGTAGTGGCACAGAGCTATAATGTAGTAATCATGTTATCACAATAACTTTGGATCACATAACAATTAATGATAAATTGAACGGAGCAGGTGGAAAATTAACTTTGCACAAATTAAGGACATTGTTAATGGCAGATTTTTGTGTCAAGGGGAAGAACTTGCTAATATGTTTCTTTTCTATAATCTTAGTATCATTATTTTTATAATAAAATAAAATCATGTGATGATGATAATTTTTCTTTATTGATGATCATTATTGATACCAGATGTTATCGTTGGATTGAAGAATTGACTTCCAAATAGTTTTACTATCGACTTTTGTACGATTGAAGATGGTATCAACGAGATAAAAGTATTTTGTCTTTTATTTGCAAAAATGTCATGAAGTCCTGATACATGATATGATATAATAGAAAAAGTATTGATTTTTTAACTAAAGTTACATGACAACTTGAGAAACAATTCTACTATTAGTATTTGAAGTTTAGTAATAACGAACAAATCAACTACTTGCAGACAATTTAATTAAACTCAATATATAACTCAAGATGACGTGACCATATAAAACAAGTATTAGTTCAAGTGATTAGTACAAAATTGTCTCACTAATCACGTTGATAATTATGTGTCTTGATAAACCATGATTAAGCCCATAACATTCCTTATAAATATAAGGGGTGTATCACAGATATGACTATTATCCTTATACACACTTACTTGCATCCATTATGACTTGTGTCAGAGTGTCCTTACAGGTACCTCATTTAATCTGAGCTTGCTTGAAGAGAATAATTCTAACAACTCAAATCGGGTCCCATGTTTACTCACTCACCTCAACCTGCCCACACACCTTATTCAAATATTCGAGAGAGAAACATTTATTTGGCAAAATATATGTATGAATATACTCACCTCCTTTTTTATTCTTTTTTTTCTATTATTAATATTTAATCTATAGATAAAATATGATTACCAAGTTAATTTGTACAAAAGAAAATTATATTAACTTCTTTTAGAGATTAATTTATTTTATATTTAAGTTAATTTTAATTCATAAAAATATTTATATTTTTTTCCTTAGAAAAAACTATTCATAAGAAAGCTAATAAGACTTTATATCATGTAAGATAAAATGATCTAAAACATGTATCTTAATCTTGCATGTGTGTTCAAATTTAATCATTATTTATGAAATATTATTTTAATACATATCTGTTTTTAAATTCTTATGTCTTTTATATTTTTTTTAAAATACATGTCTTTCATTCCTATAAACTTCTATTTTGTCTTTTGTGTGAATGTTTTATAATTTTTTATTTATGTTTAGATGATTTAGATAATTTTTTCATAAATTATTGAAACAACCTTTCCAAATTTGAAAATAAATATTTTTTTGTAGTGGAATCTTTGTATGAATTAATAACCATAATTATGTTGCTTTTAAGTATGTATGTATACTCATTGAATGGGCCATTTGTGATTTTGATTGCTAAAAGTAATTATTGTCTTCAATTTGTTTTTCTTAAGAAATTTAAGTAATTAAATTTGTTCAACAAGATGACTCTTATATAAGTATTCTGGTAGAAATATAAGTTAAGATATATAAAACATAATTCTTTTATATATTTTATATTTACTCTCATTTTTAAAAATACAATAAATCATACAGACAATTGTATTATGCAGTGAGAGGCTGTGAAAAAAATTAAAGAATGAAGATATTTAAGATGTGTAGAAATCTGTTATATCATATTGCAAAATGAGATCTATATTAAAATGATAAATAAATTATTTTACATACGTTAATCTTTGAATTAGAATTCAATACTAGTAATTTAAAAATAATTAATTTCTCTTATGTGAATAAGTGATTTGATTTGATAAACCTGTAATATAATTATTTATATATTATTTGTTATTATAGATTTGATTGAATAATTAGCTTATCCTTCCATTTCTATTTATAGTTAAGATTATATTACAATAATATTTGGATGCGTGATTTTTTTTTATTTGAATGTAAATATATTCAAAATATATATTATATATAGAGACTCTACATGTATGAGAAATATTTTGTATATTTTATAAGCTTTAATAGACTTAAAACTACATCATTAAGTGTTTTGCTATGATATTCTTATCAACTTTTATTATATACACATAAATATAAAACAAATTACAAATGCTATAATGCTATATATGTAGCACATAAATGAAAAACAAAACATTATTGTAAAAAGCTAATAACTTTGAATATTCAGAAGTCTTAAATTGAATATACAATTTACCATGGATATACAGTATAAAATAACTTTGAATATTTCAGAGGTCTTAAATTGAGCACATTTGAGAGATGAATAGGACATGATATTAAGATTTGAAAAGGAAGCAGTTTGAATTATTTTTGTTTTGGGAAATTTGATATTATAGTTAGTGAGTTTTAAAGTCGCATTTGATAAAAAAAAAAGTCGTCAAAATGAAATGCTAATTTTTGACAAAAGCTAATTACATAAAAAGTCTGGTAAAATTTGTTTAATTAACTAACAAATACATAAAATTATTAAAAAAATGTATTTACACAATTTTAATTTTACAGTTAAGATGATTTCTTAGGTAATTATATTATTAGATTTATTTGTTAATATTTCACTTTTATTTTTTGTTTCAGGATCAAATAATTTTCTTTAAAAAATAAAATAGGTATGCTGTTAAAGGAAAGGGTGTTTGTTCAAGAATAGGTTTGACAATGTTTTCTTTAATAACTTTTTGCACATATTATATTTATTATTTCAGCTGTTTAAAATTTTGATATTTATGTATTTATTATGCACATCAAATTTATGGTTTTTAGAACATAGGATACTAATATTTTTTAGTGGTAAAGATGTTGTGCTATAATGTATTTTAAGGAATAAAAAAATTCATTGTAAGAAAAGGCATAAAAAGAATTTGAGAAAATATAAAGAGATATAAGTGAAATTTAACCTAAAATATATGTTTTGGTCGCTATTTAATTCCTTTCTTAACTGGTATTAGTTTAACTTTTTCCTTTTTAAGTTAAGGATGTATTTAACATCCTATTTCTTGTGTTTATCTTTGACTTCACACAAGAGTTGAGAAAATTAATATCTCTTTCTTTTCAATGTATGTCTTATTTTTTTGAAACACTATTTCTTTACATCAAGTCCTTAATCTTTTTTTTTTTTAATAATGCCAGTCAATAATTATAATCTGTGTAAAAAGCGAACTTTTAGCATAAATAATATAAAAATATATATTTACATTAAAATAAAAAATATTAAGTATTTATGTTCACAAGACATAGTTAAATTATTTTGATTCATAATGTAAAAAATTAAGTATTTACGTAGGCAAAATTAATGAAATTATAATTATATTCGGAATTGTTACACTAATATAAAAAAATTATTTTCTAAATATATATATATATATATATATATATATATATATATATATATATACATGTTTTTTTAAAATATTTTAACTGTTAAAATTTATATATGATACATATATTTTAATTTATTGTTTTTTCAATAATAGCATACAGGAAAATGTAATGCTACTAACAAAAACAATATATGTTTTTTTTTTAGATTTTAATTATCATCAATTAATTTTTTATTAAAATACATATTTTAAATATGTTATAAATAAATGACATTAAATAATTTCTCTATAATTTTTCAAAGCTCAAGAAAATAAATTATTTTATCTACTTAAAAATGTAACAGTTATTTTTGCTATTCATATTTAGCCTCCTAATTAAATAAGAATTTATTTATTTTTAAATCGTGAAACAGTAAATTAATGATTTTATATTTTCTTTTCAACATATCTATTTATGAGTATATGTTAAAATTTATAATAGCATAATACTTCTATTTTGTTTTTAATATTTGCTTCTATATATTATAACACGATTTAAATACAAGAAACAATAAATCATATATTTAATCATACTGTTTCTATACAATAAACAAAGTCATAAAAAATAAAAATAAAAATAATTATCTTTTATATAAATAAAAAATAACTTATATATTTTTATTTATTATAATAATATTATATTAAAATAAAATAGTATAATAAAAAATAGGGCAAGACAGAAGTTATAGGACCTCAGCTACCATGATATAGACTAAATTTATAATTAATACTTTGTATATTTTTTTATATGACAAAAAAATTTAGTGTCAAAATCTTAAAAAAATACTGAGAATTGCGTGGTCATTGTGCTAATTATACATTTAAAATCGTAAACTTGGAAAATATAAAAGGTTGAGGGGTAATATTGTAAATTGAAGTACTTTCACTCTGCAAAACCCTAATTCCTTTCAGATATAAAATCGAAGCAAACGGTGCCTCCACTTTTCACTCTGCAGCAGCGACAACTTTGAACGGCCGAAGTTTAATCTAATCTCCGATTGTCTACGCTGTGTTGCCAAAAACATGGTTCGTATATCGTTTAATCAATCTCGTAAACCCTAGATTTTCTGATTCAGTGGTGTGTTAGGGAATGTTATGGGAGCAATTCTGATAGGGTTTTTGTTGTTGTTATTGTGCAGTCGAGGAGAAAGGTTAGAGAGCCAAAGGAAGAAAATGTGACTCTGGGTCCAGCTGTTAGAGACGGTGAACATGTCTTTGGCGTCGCTCGCATCTTTGCCTCCTTCAATGACACCTTCATTGTAAGTATTTTCGTTTATTTTTGTTTTGTGGTTTCAATTTTCAATTGCTTAAGTTTGATTTTTGATTTTATGATTGCAGCATGTTACTGATTTGTCTGGGAGGGAAACACTTGTCCGCATCACTGGTATGATTGCTTTTATTCACAATACATGAATTAATTGATTGTATGCTATTGTTCCATAAACAATTTTTTGGCTATTATTTAGCTGCTATAAATTTTTCCTGCTTTTGCTTATCAATTTTTCTCATGTTGTAATGTTGATAAAAATTGCCCATATCCAATTTCTGCGGATTTTTATTAGGTTAGAGTGTTAACACATGTGCTTTGTTTTAATCCCCGGTCACCTTATCAAATTTTATACACCTTTTATGACCCCTTTGTGACACTTAGGTATTCCCTCCCTTGTATTACGATGGATGGAGCTTTGTGATCTGACCTGCTATTTTAAATACTCTGTTTTGCTTTATCTTGAAGATTTTGAGTTTTTCATTTACAGTAATTGTTGGTATTTATTTCCTTATAACCAAGCTAGCATTCTTTGCCATTAGATGAATTTGGTCGAGTTTTTTAATTTTTATAGTGGATAAAGGAAAACCTTTGTTCTTTACATATTTAATGACTTTGCTTTCTGATGTGCTTTACTTATATGCCTTTGCTTTTGAACTTCAGGTGGGATGAAGGTTAAAGCTGATAGAGATGAATCATCTCCCTATGCTGCTATGCTTGCTGCACAGGATGTTGCTGCCAGATGCAAGGTCAGTGGGATTCACATTAGTACAGTCATTTATTTCTCTTACGACCATGTTAACTTCTGTGATTATCATGCCGCTCTCTATGGATTTATAGAATTCCAAATTGATCACCCTGTTTGCTAGCCAATATCAGTGGTCAATTGTTTTGGCTGGCTTTTTGTTCTCAATTGATTTTATTCTGGTCATGCTCTGTGAATCTGTAGCGAGTAGGATTCTCCTTTTTGTTTATTTGAAGGTGCCAATCTTAATTGTATTGTTTCAAATTATTTTGGTCAGGAACTGGGCATAACTGCTCTTCATATCAGGCTTCGCGCCACTGGTGGAAACAAGACAAAGACACCTGGTCCTGGTGCACAATCAGCTCTTAGAGCCCTTGCTCGTTCAGGGATGAAAATTGGTCGCATAGGTATTTACCTTTTCAAGAGAAAACCTTAAGTTCAATTTGCTGCCCTAATTTAATTGTTGTTTATGGGAAATAGTATTTAGCTAACTGGTTTTTTACATTAATTCTTTTTCATTTTATATTCGAAGTTTCTTTTATGATTGATTTCATTTGTATTTAGCTAACTGGTTTTTTGAAATAATTCTATGTCCATGTTATATTCCAAGTTTCTTTTGTGATTGATTTCATTTGTATGGCATTTATATGCTAGATGTTAATTAGTTTTGTTTTATTTTCCAGAGGATGTGACTCCCATTCCTTCCGACAGCACACGTAGAAAGAGTGGAAGGAGGGGAAGAAGGCTTTAAGCTTCTACTATATGACTGGAGTCGCTATGTTTTTATTTGCAAGTCAAGTAGAATTGTGCCATTTCGAAATTTTGGTTTAGTCATATCAGAACTTTTATTGTATTTCTTGAGGTTTCGAACATAATTTAATTTTACAGTAGACATTATTTGTTAAAGGCTTTTGAAAGTTCTGTATGTTGCTTCGTGTCTTGGAAAGCTTGCTAATTATCTACTTGATAAAATATTCTTAATTTTTGTTTTATTATTGTTTTTAGTGTTAATCTACTCTGAAGCGTGCTAATAATTGGTTTGGAATTAGATTATTGTTCGTCAACTGGATCATGCTTTTAGTAAGCATTCTGTTTTAAAATATTATTTTTAAAATTTTAAAAGGTATGGTTGAGGAATTTAAGCAGGTATACTTAAGAGGAGTTCAGTTTTAAAAAAATTAAATTAATATAATAATTTACTACTGTATCTTTTAAGAAATAATCAAATTCATTTTTAAATTGTACATATTTGTGTGTGTATATGTGTGTATATATATATATTTTTATTTTTTATTGTGTGTAGCTTGGTTCATTTTACACATTTATTTTTCTGATATCCCAAATTTTGTTTTTTCTGATTGCTTTTTTATTTATGGCTTCTGGTATTAAATGTTAGATAATGTTTCTTGTTTTGAGGTGGATGTGACCCATTCCTTCGGATAGGACTCGCAGAAAAAGTGGTAGAACTTATTTTATGTAAATGGGCGTAGTTGCTCTATTTTAATTTTCATGACAAACAGAGCTGTGGCTTTTTCAAAATTATATTATGTTAACAGTGTTTAGACTCAGATTGGTGAAAGTTCCGCATTTTGCTTTGTAAAGCTGACAATCGCACGAGTCATACAGATGAAGACGAGAAAAAGAGTTTTCATATTCAAAATGAAGAATATTGTGCCCCACTGCCTAATAGATACAAGTCACAACATTATCCGAAAACAAAAATTAAAATCTGATACATTTAGAAAATAGCACATTCTTCCAAGTAAAATTATCTCTAAGACTTTATTAACAACTGAAAACAACTAATTATTACTGTGGTTTCCACATATCAAATGTCTGTTATTCTCTTGACTCTTAAGTGGAGCAAACAAATCAAATTGCAGCGTCATGCGATGCAGAATTCTTTTAGTACATTAAGATCTTCAATTTTTTCTGTATGAAATCTCATTCTGTTAGCAATCTCCAGAGTCCTCCCAAAAAAACTAATAAATCCTTCATCTTTTTCTGCAAAACATCTAAATCTTTCCTCAAGATTGAAGTTGTGTATACTTTACTCTAACATAGCTCTGACATTTTCTTTCCATTGAATTCTAAATATTCTTAGAAGTATATTTGTAAATAATAGTCACTCTGCACGATCAATATCCTGACAGATTATTTTTTGACTTTCAATTCTTTGAATTTTCTTGCCTTAAATTCTTCCTTTTCTGCAGTTGTCTCAGCAACTTTTGGCTATTGAATTCTGGATTGAACAATTATCCAATGGTTTTTTAATAACACAAAATTCTTCTTAAGCATAAGCATGCTCCAATGGTCGTAATAACCATTAAAAAAAGAAATGATAACTTGCACAAAATTTGAATAAGTGATTATTCATACGATAATTGAGAAAATAAGAGAATTGATTAAAAGGTTGTCTCACCTGTTTTCTCTTAAAATTTCATTGGTTCATATGTTTGTTTCACAAGTTTTAAGCTCTTAATACCTCTGATAATAGTAAAAAAGAAAAATGTCATAAAGGTAGAAAAAATGTATTTTAGTTTGACAGGAGATGCCCCATTCTTCAACATATTTTTATTTTATCGAGATCAGGTGAAGCTTGAAGAAGTAATGTAGGAAATAGAAGAAAATCATTCGGCTATGTGAAATGAAGAAATAATAGCTCTAGTGAGAGGTTAACTAACTCATTTTGCAGGAGTTTATACGAGAATCTAAAAAGGAGATTATCCTAAAAGAGAATTCAAAAACAAGTTAAAGCACTAAAATAATAATATTTTATTATTTATTTCAAGTTAAATCTAAAGAGGAGTTTGAAGAAACCTAATTGAAGTACTAATTAAGTAAAAAATCACTATGATATATCTTTAGTCTCCTCAATATTCAAATACAAGATGGAAAATCCTAATATAGTTGGTCCAAATATACAGTGTAATTATTTGACATTTGCTTTCTTCATCTCATCAATTACTTCATGCACTTAAGAGAAGAAAGGATAAAAATGTTCCTCTGGGCAGCATCCTCCAAAATTTATTTTTTACATCCTAAGGACAGCACTAGTATTTTAGAAATGTGATGGAGTGCAGGAAACATATGAGGCGGTGCATAAAGCAATTGCCTAATTATTTTATTCTACGTGACTTAATACATGATCCAAAAAAATTTAAACTATTCTGTACAAATATACAATTTAAATCCTGATGCATAATGATACTCTGTTTCTCTTATATTCTTCTAATCACGATTTTAGTGGTTAGTTCGTTAACTACAAATCTTCCATCATCTTTTTATTCAAAATGAATAATATTGTACCCAATAAAAAGGTCACTGCATAATCTGGAAATGAAATATTAAAATAGGAAAGAATAAAAGTACTGGGAGGTGTAAGTTAGAAAGTTTTAGGGATATAATCTTAATGAACTAATTTTGTAAAATATTTAGAAAAAAGCAACTAAATGGTTTAATCAATGACTTAACGGTTACGAACGTTTACAGTTATATAACTCGTTATATTTTTTAGCAGGCTAATAGTTATTTTCAGAAACAACAAATTGATGATGTTTTAAAACCAACGGTCATTTAATTAGATTAGAAACTGGTCTGAGATTCAACGGTTATTTATTTCTTTACATATAAAATACAAAATTTATTTAAAAGTTTAAATAAAATATATCATAATAATTATATTTATTAATAAATTATAATAATATCCATCAATAGTAAATTATAGTAAAGTCCACTAACAAAAGCAAAATTAAAAAAAAATGACAAATTAATATCATGTTAATTATAAGATAGTAAGACATAAAAAATATAAGTTGATATAAATAATAAAATTATATGCTGTGTATAAAGAAAATAATTTATATAAATTTGTATATATTAATAAATACAAATTTTTATTTATTTCAAACTTTAAATTAAATTTTAAAAGTTTTAAAAAAGTTTTTTTTTCTTTTAAAAATCATCTATTCAATGTACTAGTGTTTTTTTAACCAAATCTTAGGATATGTCTGGCAAAATAACTTGTGATCTAACAATTAGCTAATAAACTAGTTTACAAGCTAATAAACAAACTCTAATTATTTTAAACAAGAGACTAATTATAATGATTACTTAGAAAATTGGTAATTAAAATTATAACATATAAACATGCCTAATAAATTAACTATAAATTTAATTAAAACTTTATCTATCAAACTTTTAAAATATGATGGTTAAGATCAATGTTAAGGTATTATTTTCTTTGTAACTCGATGTTTCATTGCTATATCTTATCTTTATAAGTCACGTTAAAAGGTTAAAAAAGGATATTATATTTAAATCATCTTTCAATGTAGAAATTATTAAAAATTATTAAAAGTATGATAAAAATATCCAATTTGTGTTGAAAACATTGTAGTCACATCCATTGTATATAATATTATATATAATAACTATATAAGGAGTTGAGACTCCTAAATTAAACAAAATATAAGGAGAGAAATCATAAACCTATTACTTTATAACTTCAGTCTCTTTATGCATTGATGTCCATACACTACATATATACAATATACTTGATTTAAAAACTTACTTCCAAAATATACATGCATATATAATAACTTTAGTATCTTTTATTACATATTGTATGCTTTTCAATTGAAACCTTCCTCCAAACACACACACATATATATATATATATATATATATATATTTTTTTGATACTATGTTACGTTACATATTCGTAACATAATTTATGAATAAAAAAAAAAAACCCACAGAGACATGCATTACATAAACCAGTATAATAATCTGAAGAGTGTCTTTATCCTTCGATATAACAATTAGGTATTCACAATGATTCCACCTGAAAATATGACAACGAAAAGAGTTAGAAAACCCATAAAATGAAAAGCTCTCTATGATTTTGGTGTGAAGAAAGTATGAGAATAGAGATGCATAACCGTTTGGGTGGAGAACTTGGCCAGTTATGTAAGAGGAGCATTGGTTGCTAGCGAGAAACACATAAGAAGGAGCAACTTCAATAGGTTGTCCAGCTCTTTTCAGTGCTGTCACATCCGAACCTAGCACCACAATTTCTTCCACTGTCAAACTTGCAACTTGTAACGGAGTCCAAATAGGTCCTGGAGCAACACCGTTCACACGGATTCCCTTGCTCGCAAGCTGAAGTGCTAGGGCTCTCGTAAACCCTACAATCGCACCCTTCGTGGACCCATAGTCCACTAGGGTTGCCAATCCTTGGTATGCAACCACTGATGTCGTGTTGATAACGCTACTTCCTTCCTTCATGTGCCTCAGAGCATATCTATATATCATATCAGAAGCTACCAATGTTAAACTTTTAGATCACATACAAGTTTTAAAGACTTTAAGAAAGTTTAATATAGTTCCAATGGGAAATATCAAAAAGATGATATTGTGAGATGAGAAATAGTGTGAAATTGATTTTGATTATGTCTTACTTAGTCATGAAGAAGTAGGAAAAGATGTTAGTTCGGAAAACGAATTCGAGTCTTTTGTCATCAATCTCTTCCAATGAATCACTCTCGAACTGCACAGCTGCGTTGTTGACCAAAATGTCAATGCATCCATAAGCACTAACCACCTCATCCACCACTCTCTTGCAGTTCTCTTCGTAACCCAAGTCAACTGGTATAGCCATTGGATCTTTGGCATCTGCAGTTTTAGCATTTCTGATGATTTCAAGTGTGTCTTTGGCATCTATGTCTTCTTGTCCCTTCACATAGGTGAAGATCACAGTAGCACCCTCTAATGAGAACAAGTTGCACACGGCTCGTCCAATTCCAGAGTCACCTCCAGTTACTACAGCTACCTTCCCCTGAAAAAGTTTATAACCGATTATGTAGAAGATGATAGAGAAAAGTACTTATATGATAAGCAAATTGCAATCTATATATACTTGAAGTTTGTTTGATGGTTTGTAATCTGGACTGCTATATTGGGGTGGTGGTTTCATGAGATACTCTTTGCCAGGCTGTGTGTATTGCTTCTGAGGGGGAAATCTGTATTCAGGAGAAGCCATTATTCTCTTAAACGGGCTTTTGCGAAGTGCTTAAGTGGAAGAAGTAGATTTTGAGAAAACGTGGATATGGAGACGCTAATTTATAAGGACGTGCATTTGCATGTGTATGTGTCGTGTGAATTACATGTGTCTATTTTAGCCTGACACGTGGCGAGACATTTATTGTGGGCAATGGTTATATTAGTCATTGGGTATGCTTTTCTTATTTGTTTGGTTTTCTTCTTCTTTTTTTGGATCATTGTTTTCGTGTTAGTGTCCTTTTTGGAAAAATTTTCCTGTTTTGACGTATTTAAAATCTTATTCTTTCTTCTACGACATAATGGACGAGAATGAGTGGGGTACGGTTAATATCTATCCTTTATTTATTTGTTTTATTTGAAATATTCATCTTATTAAATTCATTTTGTTATTGATCGATATCTATGAAAAAAAAATTATATATTTGTTTCTATACTCGTGAGTGTTCATTAACATTTACAGATATTTTGTATTTCTATTTTTTAATTTTAAACAATTTTATTTAAAACAATTCTTTAAAATATATATTCAGATAAAGATAAAAATTATTTTAAATAAATTTGATATTTTTTAAAATAAATTTTGAAAAATTACATTACAAAGTATAAATTGTATTTTTTTTTTGCAAAATAAACTATAATTAGCTAATAACAAGTATTATTATAATACTCATACTTATCAAATTACAAATAATTGTATAATTAGAATATTTATATATTATGTTTAGGTATGAATCATATTCGTTTCACCAACAAAACAAGTTAAATGTATTTTTATTTTAATCATGTAATGTAGTACTTGATTATTTAATATCTAATATAAAGTATATATGATAGTACACACAGACAAAGTTAATCTTAAGTTGTTTCTCATTAAATAAACAATGTAAAATAATAATTATCTTAAAATTATTATTCTTCAAATAAAATTTTATTAACAAAATAAATAAATATGTATTAATATAACATATTTAGTATTTTACTTCCTCTTCAAGCGTTTGTTTATCTAATGTGCGTTTTTTATTTATTGACTAAATATATACAATATTGATTAAAACTAAACAAATTAAATTATAATTATAATAAATTAAAAGCAACGGAATTCTCAATGAGTAAGGTGTTTTTATTTAAACTTATGTATCAATGCAGTTATTAGATTCTTTTGTTAAATAGTCCAGTCTATGTTATTCTTATAAAATTCTTTTTACACCTTTATCTTCATTATACGTGTTTTTCTTCAGCTGAATCTTGATAGATGGTTTGTTAAATCGTTTACTCCCTATAACTACTACATCATCTAGTAATATGATTAAAATTCATAATTTAACCATCAGAATAATCAAAGCTAAAATAAACTCAATTAGATAAATTCTAATTATACTCTAAAAGAATTATAATTAAAAATTTTAAGTGCAATATCTTATATTTTTAAAATAATACTTTAAGTTGATTAAAATTACATTTAACATATGTTTTTGTAAGTAATTTGGACTAGCTTTTAAATGTCTTTTTATTGTTAAATAATTATTGATTTTCTTAAGACTATTATATTAATTATTGACTTGTACTTCTTATAAATAATATATTAGAGTTTTTATTTCATTTTAAATAACTCAATATATCATATTATTTTTAAGCGACTTATATAAGATTTTACAAGTTTTACTTTAATGAATAATTTTATTTTTTATAATTTTTTATTTACACTGTTCCCGTTTTTCTTGTGAAACACAATTTCTTAAACCCTAAACATTACTAAAAGTTTTATAAACTCAGTAAGTTAAGTCCGCTATACTTTTTTATAAGATATATCAACTTTTCTTTAAACAATGGATTAAAGCACTCTGTACCATAGATGCTTTTAATAGTATTTCGTGAAACTCTTTTTTTAATAACTTTGTATTCTTTTTATGTTAACAATTGTTATAATTACACTTTTGAGTTTTCAGTTTTTCATTGCTTTATTTTTAACATATTTATTAAATTTTCTCCCTCTCCTTTTTTAACGTAGGGTAACTACAATTTTATTATTATTTTTCTCTCTCTTCTTTCTTTCACAGGTTATTTCATTATAAAACTATTTATATTAACATTATACTTTAAGATACAAATATATATATATATATATATATATATATATATATATATATATATATATATATATATATATATAATTAAGGATATAGTTTTTAGTATTTAGAATTAATTGTCCATGGTTTAGGATAACTTTTTTCAAAGTCAATTATACAAATCAATATTAGAAGCATAAACGTAAACATAATCCATGGTTGTCCACTTAAGCACCTAATCGCTCAATTTAATACCTTGTCACCAAAGTCAATCAGTTTAACACAAATTTCAGCTCTTGAGTTCATGATTCATGGGATCATGAGAAGGACCCAATGTAAAATTAAAAGCATGAACCAATAGTTAACAACAAAAAGCTTTGTTTCACACGAAAATAACAACACCAGTCCTGAACAACTCGTACACTTCTTCGTTGTGAGAGTTGTATAATTGTGAAAAGATTTGACATGATCTTTACCATGCAAACACACAAACTCAAAATTACCGACTATTAAATATAATTAAATATTATAAATTTTCTATTAATTTATTACTATATACAATTTTTTTTAATCTAAATATACACATTTTAATTTAACGAATTATTATTATTATTTTTTGCCTTATATGTTATAGATGAAAATTCTAATGTCCAATATGGACTATTTCTAATGAGAAGATTATATATACTCTGGATATTAATTATTTTTTCAATGGTTTGATTCGTTATTTTTATCCATAGAAGGTAAATAGATTATTGATTTAAATATAAAGTTATTTGATTTGTAAATAATGACATTTTTTTTATATTTCACATATTTTTTTACTTTTATTTGTTAAAATTGATTTTTTGTTAAGTTTAGAAGATCATCCTACATTTGATTTAATAAAGTGTCTTAATCATTATTTGTTATATTAAATTGTAATATTTGGAGATTTTATGATAAACCAATTTATGACAACAATTTTTTTTTCTAACCTTGATGAAAGATTTAGTCGCTTCACTTTGATATTTTTGCTTTTATATATATATATATATATATATATATATATATATATATATATATATATATATATATATATATAAAGCTATTAATGTTATAAACTATTTTTTTAAATGATTCAAGCTTAGTTTAGGATTAAAGTTTCAAGTTGATAATGCAAAAGAATTTATCACTGATTGATTTTCTAGCATAATAAAACATCATACATTAAATTTTTTTTATGTGAAGACACTTGAACAAAACTCAATAGTTGAAAGAAAACATAAGATCTATTGAATTAATCAGGTTGCCAATTCAATCCTAGAGGAGTGTGTTTTGCCTTTAATATCATCCTCTTAGATTCTATATGGATTTAAAATTGATTATTAGTCATTAAAAATTTTGGTTATTAGGTTTATGTAATAACTTTTACCCCTCCCAGAAACAAATTGATTATCTTAGATACTATAAGAGATATAAATATAAATTGTAAAACCTACAGACCAAATATTTTTTTTATTTCAAAGGGTGTTCTCCTTCCTCAAATAAATTTTGCTTTGAAGGAAGTGACTTCTTTAAAGATTCTTCCTCTTTTATTGATGGTATAGTAATTCCTTTGCTCATTATTGATAATTTTCCTTCAAATACTTCTATTGTTCACCACTTTAACAGCCTCAGGATGCATTTAAAGTATGAATGTCTAATATTGATAGTTTTGAAGCTTATGTTGGAATATCATTCAAAGTATCTAATAAATCTTTTTACTTGTCTGGCTATGTGTGTTTTAGCATCACATACCCACACCCATATTCTATTTAGAATATTTTTTTCCTAGATAAACTCAATCTAAACTAAAAAAATCAATCAAATTTTCATTAATTATGAGCCTCAATTTTATTATTAAGAGACTAAGACTTTGAAAAATAATGACACCGGATAAGTAGGATGTAAATGAATTTTCAAATTAAAATACAATATTGATGATTCAATTAACATATACAAAACTCATTTAATAATCAAAGACTACACATAATTGATTGGGATTGATTTATCAAATTAGTTGTTAGTGAAAAAATTGGAACTCAAAACAATTAGATTGAACCACTTTTATATAAATGGTTTAGTTCATAAATAGTTCTCACTTTGATGTTTTTCTTTGAAATTCCTCGATTTCTTTTCTTGATTAATTTCAGTTTTAAAACGACTCTTCTTGGTTTGTGTATTTTCACACCTCTTATAGTTGTTCCTAAGCATATCTATTGATATAAAATGTATATGTTAAATGATGTGAATAAACCTGTGTTCAATTTAATCTTATATTAGTCGTGCAATAACAAAACTAAAATATTATGTTTTAATAAGAAGAAAAAAATAAATAAATAGCTAAAGTTACATATATGTATATATTATGTTTCCTTCACGCTTGTAATGTTACCGAATGAGAAAAAAGAACTAATTTTACGTTTCTTTTTCTTTTCTTAGCTGTCCATTCGTTTAGGTTTCTCATATTTTAGGACATTTATTGTACAATCTTTCAATGGGTTTGTTTCTTTTATTTGGAATGCTATTCTTAAAAAATAAGATTAGGTACAGTTAAATGTTAAAATAACATTTTCGAAAGGCTAAAACCTATGTATGTATAAAAAATTTTGCGAAATAAGTAACAACGCCATATTAACTCTTTCTCTTCTGAAACTTTCATTATTTTTTATTTTTAATACATATATACATCATCATATTAAATACAGTAATTAAGATAATTACAATCTGTATATATTTTAATTTTATATATTACCACAACCAATATTATGTTGTATATAAAATAAGGTTTTTTCAAGTAGAAGTCTGATAATACCATATTAATAATTTATCTTTCAAAAAATATGTCAATTAGTTATTTTTTTGAAATTCAAATATACAATAATCAATTAAACCCGTCAGTAAATATACATTCTGAATTAATTTTTATATATTACGATGATAATTTTTTATGGAATAAGTATCTATAAAATATTTTTTACAACTCTGGTAATTTCTTTTTTTTTAATATCATAACTTTAAAATAATTATAGTTAATAAATAATATGATGATAATAAAATATTTTTTGTAGTAAAAGAAAATTACTAGCATAATAAATAATCATGAAAAATGTGGTAATGAATCATATTTTTTTATGATAATAAATAATTAATAATATATATTATCAGTATAATAAAATAATGATCATAAATAATTATGCTATATAAAATACTATTATACTGGTACAATGAATGATGACAACATAATATCGGCTAAAGGATTCACACATTTTTTTAGTATATACACTTAGATTTTTTTCTTTAAAAAAAATAAAAGACAGAAATATGTGCTGTAGGTAAAGTGATCAGAAGAAAGATTGAGAAGAATATAACGTGTAAAAAATTAGAAAATGAAAAAATGAAAGAGATTTTTGTATAATACATTAACTTGCAATTACAATTACGGAGTGGAACATGTCAAATGACTGCGACTTCTTATATTAAAATCAGATATTCAACTCTACATATGACAGTTTCAAAAAAATATAAATGAAAAATCTTGAACTACGCATAGTATGAACAAATAACTCTAAGGATACGAGTACATCAATATACAATCACTAAAATTGTAGTGATGCTTGATGAATGCGATTTTCTTCATTCAGACTAACGTATGCATAGCCTTTTCTCTCTTTTTTCAGTGGAAAAGTTTGCATTTGGAAAATTCTTACTGCTTTATCATGCATGTAATTCATTTCTTTGAAGAAGAATATGAACTCAAAGAAGCTTGAATTTCTTCTAATGTTCGCCCCTTAGTTTCTGGTACGAGTTTTGCTACGAATAGCACAGTGAAGCCACTTATGGCAGAGAAGATGAAGAAAGTTCCTGGCCAAACATAGCATCAAAAATGAATCTTATTACATAATGTATAGAAAAAGAACTCCTTACTCTGTATTTTTCTTTCATATTTTCTTAAAGCTTTTTCTCAGTTTTTTTGTTTCTACCCTCTGATCAAGATTAAATTGGAACCTACCTGCTGAACTCCAATTCATGAGGAAGTTGAAAGCATATGATACAATCCAAGAACACAACCAGCTAACCAAAGTCACAAGGCTTCCAGCAGAGCCCTTCACGTTGATGGGAAATATCTGGAAAATAAAATATAACCATTCATCATGCTGATGATTTTTTATGTTTGCTCTTTTACTTCCCAAGTTCAGGCATAGTAACAGTGACTACCTCAGACATTATAACCCACGGAATTGCTCCCATGCCTATAGAGTAAGATCCCACATATACCTGGTCATTAAGAATAGTTAATAGGAATTGAATTTTGGAGGCATCATTCAAATGTTGAAACCAATTCTGTCACTAAGACAAATACAAGGCCAATGAAAAAAATGAGAGAGAATGAGGTACATCATAAAAGTTTAGTTAGGCATCTAGAACTTCACTAGATGTGCCAGAAATCTAACCTTCTACAAAACTTTACTTGGTTGTGCTAGTGATACATAACATAAAAGATACTTGGTAGAGTTTAGCATGACTCTTTCAGGGTCATAAAATATAGTAGTGATCACAATTCATTTCAGTTAAATTTATGAGACTGCACACTATAGTTGAAGATCCCTGTATAGGCATATATAAGTGCAAGAATATTACCAGTACACCCACTAGGGCCATAATGGGGCTAACTCCCTTCCATTGATGTGAGTTCTGCATCATGCAATCCTAACTATTCTTAGAAATTCATGAGAAAACCAAATTACTGGATCAGATTGTGTAATTAAAAGGACCTGCAAGACGAATGACAAGGCTGCCAGGAAGCATCCTAAGCATGTTCCCAATGCAGACACCTGTGTGAGAATCAAAATTTCAGATTCAGAATTTAAAGGACACAGCAAAAAAGTAGGAATAATAGTTCAAACTTTTTTACCATCAGAAGTGGTCTTCTTCCAGATTTATCCATTAGAAGTACTCCTAAAGTTGTCATTGGAATCTACAAACATAAATGATGGACTAGTGTGAAAAACAAGAACCAAGGGTGCACTCATCAAAGCGTGCATTTAATTATACAGGATAAAGCACAGAGAAATTATGCAATCGCATGAAGAGAATTAAGAACCTTAAGAGCAGCGATTGCTACAGTTCCAATACTTTCCGAAAACCCTGTCATGGATAACAGTTTTTTGCTTTTGTGTGAATCATTTCATTAATCTAATATTCTCATTCATTTTCTCTTACTTGTCATATGATGAAGCATAGAAGAGAAGCTGCACATACCAGCAGATATAAATATAGAGTTTGCATAAAAAACAATGCCATTAATCCCTCCAAACTGTTGAAGTATCATCAAGCCGACTCCTACCTAACCAAGTAACTATATAACATAAGAGCCCCACATAACGCTAATACGGGCCATATGAATAGGGATAATTTAGAATGCTCACGATAAGTGACTTCAAATATTGCATTCGGAATAAGCCAATGATGCTAGCTTCTGTTTGCTTCTGAAAGGCTTCGGTATACTCCTACAAATAAAGGTACAATGCAAAAATGATAGATTAAATTCCTAGGTTTCTTCCTTTTCTATTTCACTTTTGCATCCAAGTATGATTGTAACTCTAGTGTAACATTGTAAGAACAAAAAACTAGTTGCATACTCTAATTTCAGTGGCCTCTTGATAAACATCAGCATTCTTACCCCTGAGCTGCTGTAAAGTAGAATCACTCTCTCTTGACCGACCAACCTTGGCCTGCAGAAGATTACAAGTATCACTTGTGATATTTTTATGTGTAATGAAATGTATTGAGTCCAATCATTTCATAAAAGTGATGGAAAAAATCAATTCATTGTGAGAGTAGTTTCCAACATGAACAACCCAAACAATAAAATTACAGAAGCTGTGAACAACTCACCAGCCACCTGGGAGAATCAGGAATGAAGGGCAGACTGAGAATCTGCACAAGGCACGGAATAATTCCTGAGACAAATAAAAAAACATGAGAGTTACATGGAGCCCATTTTATTTGGTTTGTGAAAAGAACACCATAAAGAAAAATATTACCTATTAGAGCCAAGATCCTCCAATTGACAAATGCTCCAACAAGATAAGTTAATGACATCCCACAACTAATCATTAACTGTCAAAATAAGACCAAATAAGAGTTTAAAATAAGCCTGTACGTGAAATAGCAAAACATAAGTTGTATGGTACATAAAGTAAGAGTAAAATGATATTAAAAGATTGAATCATTACAGTGTTGGTTTACCTGATGAACTGCAGTGAATGCCCCTCGAAGATTCTTGGGTGTTATTTCTGCTACATAAACAGGTACCTAATATACAAAGTAAACTATGTATTTCTTTGAGTCGTTGAATATCATTTGAACTGTGATCATAACAAATTATACAGTCACAGCAGTTACCGCATAAGATAGAAGGCCAATCCCACATCCTATCGACAGTCTTCCAGCATAAAGCCACCAAGCAGTCTTCAAACAAGCACCAAATGTTAGATATCAACAACTGAACTTGAGGAAAACCCATGGGATGAGCACATTCAGCTAATAGAATCATAGCGGTTCAATCTATGAGACTGTAGTCCTTACTCTATCTAATTCATTGTGTTCATAAAAACAGCAACTTAAGTTTCAAATAAGCTTCAATGTTAATGCCAAAGCAGGTTTACATAATTTTTTATGGCTACAAATATACCAATTTTTTTGCTTTTAGTCCCTAACTTTCATTTCTTCATATCAAATGGTATTTAAGCCTACCAGGTCATGTACTTCAAGTACTCAATAGTTACAAATGAATTCTTTCCATGAATGTCTTTTTCCCCTACCTTGAAATATAGCTATCTATTTTTCTTTTAAGGAAAGGTTACCACAGATTTGTAGTTTTCATATATATTCAACCATTACTGACAGTGCAACTTGATCAATTGGAAATAAATAGGAAGAAACTAATGAGAAACCTTTGAGAATGTTATGGCAAGCCATCCCAAGATGCAGAAAATTTGAGAAAACCCCATGGCCTGCTCAGCAAAACACAGGATAACCGAAGGTGAACAACAACAAAAACACTTAAACCAGAATTAAGCAGCAATGCTTTGACTTACAACTCGACGACCTGCATAATCTGCTATTCTACCACTAACAACAGCACCGATCATAGCTCCAATAGTCAATATAGAACCAAAAATTGAGTACTGCATAGGATAAAAAGCAGTCAATCAAATGATAGTCAGCACCAACAAGGTGTAATAAATGTTAGAAATACAAAGGTTCAAACCTGTGCCACTCCTAGATTGAGATCACGCATGATTCCAGATTGAGAAGGTGATGAAAACCCAATCTGCAAAATTAACAAGGTATTCATCTGACCGCAGTAATTTTGAGTTAGAGTTTGATTCCCACTCAATTTTAACATTATCAACCAATAAAAACTCATTATTGATACCATAATAGTATTGTAAAATTCAATCAACCATTTTTACATTATCAACCAGTAAAAGATCATCATTCACACCACAACTAACATAGTCAATGCAAAAACTGAACCAACTATTTTTTACATTATCAGACAATAAAAACCCATCATTCATAACACAAATTAAGATAGCCATTGCAAAATTCAACCAACCATTTTTACATTGTTAATAAAAAATCACCATTCATACCATAACTTAAGACATTCATTATTAAATTAATCCAACTACTTTTAGCTGATCAAGCAATAAAAAATATCCTTCATACCACAACTTTAAGATAGCCATCATAAAATTCAACCATCTTAAAATGACAAACTTTTTTTAATTGGATAACAGCTTAAAATTTCGATAGATACATAAACAGTACTCACAGCAGAGCCAAAAACATAGGAACCAAAAACAGCAACGAGGGTGGTGAGTATAAGAGTAGTTGGAACGGAAGAAGCTCCGTTGTGCCCCTTTTCCAGAAAGTCAACGTCAACATCATGGGCACCATAACTTGTAGGGAGAAGAGGGCTTGAAAAATCGCTTGGTTCAGTGCTTTTGTTGTCCATGTTTTGCGTTCTATGAGAAGCAGAGGAAATACGAGAAAACTTCATTTTAAAAGGATTACGCAAAAGAGAGAGGAAGAAAGAGAAAGAAAGAGGTTGACGATGAATGAATTGATCAAAACGACATGACAATGAGAATGAAACGAAGTTGAGTTTGGATATGAACGAACAGCGCGTGTTGAACAGCGTCGCATTTCGATAGTCTACGTTGGCCAAAACAAATCTTTTCTTTTCTTTTTTATTTTGATGTGTACACGAGACTCTTGCGGGTTAAATTTTATATTAAAAAAAAAAAATCTATATCATCAGGTGCTTAATAAAAAGAAAATAATGAAAAATAAAATATTAACCGAGGAAAAAATTAAGATTATTTGTAATTTAATTTTATTGTTATAACATAATTTTTTAGGAGAAAGGTTGGATTAATTTGAAGATAAAGGAATAATGAAAGGAGGGACTTGCTTGCTTAGCCGAAAGCATTTGGCGCGTTAAAAACTTTTAAAATGTTAAAGAATTTATTTTTGTAAAAGATGTAAGTTAATGTACATGCTGCATTTCTTACCGTGCCTATGCATGCGTAAGCAGTGATGGAATCATTGCAAAAACAGAAAAGTGTAGAAATATAAATATTAAGAAATAAAAAAATATTTGATTAAAAAAATAAAAAGATAGTTATTTCTCTTTTCTTACATACATGTGAAGATTTGTACAGAAAAAAACATGTAATAAAATAATAATAAAATATTTACTAAATTAAAATTATTAATAATAAATTTATAAAATAATAGTAAAATAAAATATTTAATGATATTATAAAAAATAAAATTATAAATAATAATAATTATAATAATAATAATAAATAAAATAATAACAATAAAACTAAAATTATAACAATAATTATAATAAATTTATAAAAAATTATAATAATATTAACAATAATAATTTAGTTTTTATTTTAAAATAATTAATAATCTTATAATTATATCAATTAAAAAAATAATTTATTAATCACATTTAACAAATTAATTATTTAATTTTAAATTAATTATAATTATAATTTTATCTATTAAATAATTATTTTATCAATTCTACACCAATTTTTATAAATTTTCTATTTAAATTTTAATATCTTTCTTTTAATCTAAATAATAAAACTTTTTATATCTTTTCTTCCTAAATTCACTATATCAGATCTCCATCTTAATCTAAACAAAGTTTTAATTAAGTGTAATAAAAACCTTATTTAAGATAAATAAAAAATTATAAAAAAAACAATGAGATAGATAATTAACCTAAAATAAAAAAAGTAGAAAATTAATTTAAACTTTTATAATTCTCTTACATTCGTGTTTTTCGGGATTCTCACAAGTAAGACAACAAACCCCAAGTAAGACAACAATACACGAGATTAGTATCGCCACCCCTGTTGGCGGTTGCTTGGTAAGAATTGGACAACTCAAAAAAAGTTGTTTATATATATAACATAATTCTCATTAAAAATATAAATTAATGCTCTATTTTAATAATTCACTTTATTTGAAATACATCTAATACTAAAATGCAAAATATATCTGAAAAATGGATAGTTCAGTGGATTGTGATAAATTTTTTGAAAGATGCAGTCTTTGTAATAGTAATAAATAGTATGTATATTGAGATAAAATAATAATAACTTAGTAAGTTAAATGGGGAAACTGCATTCAGTGTGCCAAATTTATTATTTACACCTTAACATAAAGAATAAGACAATAGCATTAATGAATTATTAAATATTTGTTTAAAAGCAACCCCACTTGTGCAGAACAGTTTTTCTCACTCTCTTTACAATTGAAACGTTCTCATCAAACACTGTGTGGGGGTTAAGCCTTTCAGCATAACTAGTTGCAGAGGCTTCACCAGATGTCCACAACTGGTTGACCCTTTGGAGACTCTTGTGACTTATGCTTAAGAGAGAAACAAAAACATGCAAACCATGAAATGAACCGCTGCTTGTTTCTTTCTCAATTTGTTTCTGGGTTTCTCTCTCAATTAAAATTTGTAACTGCACAACATTCGGTGACCAATTATATAGTAAAGGGATTTCTAAAAAACCGGACTTTCTTAACGCATCGAAAACCATGTGCTCTGGTTCTGTCACCTTCAATTGCCAATGGCGGTGACCAGAGCCACTATTGTTTAACGTTGCGTGCGTTTTATCTTTGGGTATGTCGTTTTTTCTGCTTACGTGATTATTCTGTCGCTTTCCCAAATGTGGATGTGTGAGTGTTCAGTGTGTTTGGTAGAAAAGCCCAGAGTCTGAGAAATTTTCAAAATCTGTGTAAAGATCATTCTTACTGGAATTCTGTTAGATTTCTACCAAATTCTAAGAAGGTAACAGATCGTATTTGATAATGGTCATTGGTGTTTAAAGTTCTAATTTGCTGAAGTTTTGGGATTGTTTAAGTTTTGGGACCGAGTTCGTGTTCTTCGGTAGTTCATCTTCCATGGCTTTGTTTTGATTATTTTTACTGTTAATTATTAATTATTAAAACCAGTGTCTGATATTTTAATGTTTTCCTTGTCAAATAATTAACAATGACCCGAATTTCTGTTCTCTACATGTTCAGGAATTCGGTCAAAACATAACATTTATCATTATTAATAATAGTTTTAATTTTTGTGCTTCCATATGTTATTGTTTGTGACTGTTGTTTCTTTCATACATCTGCTTCTTTGTTTCATACACACAGGAATCATACCACTGTAGAAGGGAAAAATGTAAGCTTTTGCTAATGTTTGTGATTACTCATGTAATGCAGGAATAGTGAAGAAAAAGTCCTGCAAACAGATCAAAGATGGTTCCATTTGGTCATGCTTCTGATGACAAGCAGAAAAAACAAGGCATTGTGTTTCCTAGCCCTGCTTCTGCCCAAGACTCCTTCATTACACTGTTCTTGTGATTTTAATATACTGTGTTTCCTTTGCATGTTTAGTTTCTTCTCCACCAAATGTACCAATTACCTTTCCCTGTGCTCAAAGTGTTCATTTTTATTTTTTTCTCTTCCAGACTCAGGAGAAACCGTTTTGGAGAACGAGAGTGTGGTAACTCTAGGAGAACTGTTGGGGGAAGGCATTGGTGACACTGACAAATCTTGTCAACCACCTGAATTGGCTGGCAGTAATCCAAGCTCAAGGACACGGTTTCACTGGAAGAAGTTTTTTAAACCATGCACAATGAGACCAATTCAGCACCTACCATCTTTTCCTCCAAGTAGGTTGTCAAACATAACAAAGCCTAGAACCAAAGGCATTGGAAGCAATACTATTCAATGCAATCCATACAGTTCCAGAACTTTGGTGAATTTCAGGCTTTCTGACCTGAGAAGTGCAACCAACAACTTCAGCGATGGTTTGTAGTCTAACCCTGTTTTCAGACCAATTATTTTTCTAGTAGTTTAGCTCCTAATAATATTTATTAGGATGAGGGTACAGGACATACCAACCTATATAGAATTTTAATTAGAAAATTACTGCTTGTGTTTGGTTTAATGTCTCATATAAATATTCATCTCAAATTTGTGACAAGAATGTAGAAACGAGTATTATATGCTTCCAAATTGATGTGTGTCTATTATAACTTTGCTTGAATGGATATACTAGACAAGATAAGATTAGAAAATAATGAGTTTACTTTACTGTAACGTGATCTTTATTTGATATTTTCTGTTTAAAGATACGTTGAAAAAATGAAATTGCTTTGGACCATACTAATCAAAAGTATTCTTACTTCATGTTGCTCTTAAAAAAGTACAAATCAGAAGTACTTTTACTTTAAAAGCCAACTTAACAGCAAACTGAGTTTATTGGGATAAAAGTATGTTGGAAGTGGCCAAACTGATATTCAAACATGTTCTATGCCGTCATGTAATCCATTTTGCTGACCCCACCAAGAGGATAGAGGCTTGGTTGTGGTTATATATTTTGATTGGTAATTCATTTTCAAAGTATTTGCTTTACAAAAGATGCATCAATTTGACCATGTAGAATTTGCTCTTCCTTTTACTTGTAGAGAATATCATTGGAAGAGGTGGCTATGCTTATGTTTACAAGGGTAGCCTACAAGATGGGCAATTAATAGCAGTTAAGCAACTGATAAGAGGGACTCCAGAAGACAGGACATCAGTTCTTCTATCTGAGCTAGGAATTCTTGCTCATGTTGACCACCCCAATACTGCTATGTTTATTGGATTTGGAGTAGAAGGGGGAATGCACCTTGTGTTCCAATTATCTCCTCTGGGAAATTTAGGATCTCTTCTTCATGGTGTGTACTTGATTCTATGTATTGTACTGTTGTCCTATGTGAAAGCTTTCTTCTTTTTTTACCATATTATAAGTGTAAAGTATTTGTCAATGACGTATATGGTCGGAGAATATGGTTAGCATCTTTAATGAAATCTCTCTGTACAACCACTTTTTTCATTCAGAAGAGTCAAATTCAAGATCTTGCTTCAAAAAGTTTTCTGTTTCAATGTATTTACTGATTACTTTTTAATTTTCATGAAATATTCAGGTCCAAATAAAAGTGCATTAGATTGGAGCAAAAGGTATAAAATTATTTTGGGAATAGCGGATGGCCTCCTCTATCTTCATGAGATTTGTCAAAAGCGAATCATTCATAGAGATCTTAAATCAGATAATATTCTGCTGACAGAGAATTTTGAGCCACAGGTATATCAGTGATTATAGAGAATTAGTAAAAGAAGGCATTCTTAACCTTGGCTGGTGAAACTTGGGACATCTTTGGTTTGAGAAAATATTTGTTTATTTTCATTTTTTATTTTCAATAATTCTTATACAAATGCTGTTCATTTCGAACTTTCAAAGGCTTATATATAATAAATAGTGAAACCAACTAGTACAATTATAAATAATGTAACTTTTTTGTAATAGTTAGTAAACTACATGCTTATTTTGAAAACCTTGGTTAAAGACCAAAAGAAATATTTTCTCCACTAAAACGGCCTTTAGGATCCCTGAATGTATCATGTGTGATGAAGTTACCACTTTCTTCTGCATTTCTTCTCATTTTTGATACACATAAGTAGTTATCACTAGGACCATACCCTGCTTAAAAATAATCTATGATAATACTTCCTGTGGTTAGCTTTAAATGTGTGCAACTAATGAATTACACATTGGATGGCAATGCTGTGGTCTGTGGCAATCCTCTCAGATAGAAACATCAAGCTAGCTATATTTTGTGATCCTTAGTATCTACATCCAGTTTAGAATTTTGAAAATAAATCATATGCTCTGAAATCTTCTACCTTTGCCAAGAAATGATTATATAAATTGAGCCATGATAGTTGTGCTAATTGTTCTCTTTCATACCATGCTATTACATATTCTGCTGGTGAAATAATAAGCAGCAGCAGAAGCAGACACCTTTGCTTCTGGATCCCCTATTAGTACACTACTAGTGTACAAGTTTGAGGCTTATATTTTATCTGATCTATCACTCTGACTAATTGAGAATCTATCCAGATTTGTGATTTTGGGCTCTCAAAATGGCTACCAGAACCGTGTACTCATCATATTGTTCCAAAATTTGAAGGCACAATGGGGTAAGCAAATATACACACACATACAGTAATGTTCTAAACATATATTTTGAAAATTAATTGTTCTCATGTTTAGAAGAAAATAATTTCTCTCTTATTCAGTCTCATTCTTACATCTTACATATATACATACACTAATTGGATGAAAAATTTGGAAACAAGCACTGCTTGTTCTGAGAAACAAATCCTTAGATTGTGGGATTGATATGCTAATAATAAAAACAGCATACAACCAATATACAAAATTAAAGAAACAATAGCAATCAAATCTGAAACTTCCTAAAATATCTCGACTCAAGCTGGTGAATAATTGTAGCTTGGATATAATTATTTCAAAGTTTATGCAGTTCAATCCCTTGTATGTCTGCAAGTTGTCCTTGAGTAGACACGTATGGAGTGCAAATCATGGCACTATTAAACTTTTCTTTGATAAAATGCATGTCTACTTCAATATGTTTAGTTCTATAACTTTGATAAAATAGGTTATGAGCTATGCTAATTGCAGATTTATTGTCACAATATAACTTCATAGGTTCATCCCACTTTATCTTTAAGTCCTCTAATATAATCTTCAACCATAACAGTTCACATATTCCTTGAGTCATTGCCCAAAACCTTGCTTCAGCACTAGATCTAGCAACCACACTTTGTTTTTCACTCTTCCAAGTTACTAGGTTTCCACCAAGGAAGGTACAATATTCAATAGTCGACCTCCTATCTACAACTGAACCTACATAATAAGCATCAATATATGCCTCTAAACTAGCACTCTTGTTTCTTTTGAATGAAATTCCTCTTCCTAGTATTCTAAGATCAACTTGTAAATGTGTTTCTTTTGGTTGATGCATACATTGGCTAACTAGACTCATAACAAACACAATATTTGGTCCAGTGTAAGATAGATAAATAAGTCTTCCCATACATTTAGTAAAGACCATTCTATTTTCTAGCATGTCCAATCATCCTCCCCGATCTCTTGTCATGCAATATATATATAAGTTCATATAAAATATCATATTACATGAGAGATCTTTGGTAAGTTTTTGTATAAATATCAGGTTTGTGGACAATTTAGAAACATGTAGCACATTGTTCAGAATCATGGTTGGGTTTATTTGGATGACTCCTTGGCTAGTTGTAGTTATCATGATCAGACGTGGAATTTCTTGTTGCTAGGATGGGTAATATGTGAAAAAAAGAATATAGGAAGAAGTTTCATATAATCAGTGACTCTCTAGAGTCTAAAATAAATCCAGTAGTGGGTGAAGGGTGTATTTGAGACATTAAATCAAACAGAGAATGGTAACTTACTAGAATATGTGAACACATAATCTACCAAGGAAGGACTTCCTTATTCTTACTAAGCTCCTCATAATTGAGTTCAATAATTTTTAGGAAGAAGAACAGCAGCAACATGAGCTGCTTGACCTCCTCTCTTTGGAGGACCTCCTTTGTATCCCCAATCTTTGCTTTGGGGTTTTCCATACAATTTCCAACATTTGTCCCTAGTGTGGCGTGGCTTGTTACAACAAGTACACCATACTTTTTTACTTTTCTTCTTCACCTTTGTAAGTGAGCCTCTTTTCTTTGGTGGTCTATGATCGTAGTTCTTCCTTTAGCAATAATTGCTGAACTATCTCTAACAGGAGTCTCTAACACTGACTCCTCCTACTTTCTTCACTTCGAATAATTGTCATGACTTTATTGAGTCCTGAAACTTTTTCCCTTCCCAATATTTGAATTTTGACTTAATTATATTCTTGGTTTAGACCTACCAATGAATCATACACCCGATCCTATTCAATGTATTCTCTTAGGATTGTTGAATCCTCAGAATACTTGGCCTAAATGACGCTGTAGTGATCCAATCTCATCCACAAAGCTTTAAGCTTACTAGCATACTCAGTAATAGTTTTGGTGCCCTGTTTGATTGTCATGGTTTTCAACTTCACATCATAAATCCGTGTAACATCCTTTGTTCTATTGCAATCCATGTTCCTTTTGCTAAATTGAGGGACATACATATATCACTGATTTCTAGAACCATTGAATTTCATACCATGTTATGATCATGAGTCTTTTTCATCCCAGGACTTGAATGTAGGATCATCTTTCGCAGGAGCATCACTGGTTAAATGGCTAGCTTTTCTTTTCCCTTTTAAAATGGTCTTAATGAGTTGTGACCACTTGGAAATGATTTTTTCTGTTCAACCTATAGGTTGAATGAACATCATGAAATTCCCCTGCATTATAGGGCTTGCCTTCATTTTCTATCTCAGCCATTACAAATACGTGCAATTAAGACATAGGCGAAAAATGACTGTGGACAAAAAGCACACAATGAAGGTTGCGATGAATCATGGAGTCTTCTTCATCTCAGGATTTGAATGTAGATCATCTTCTGCATAGGCATCATCGGTTAAATGGCTAGCTTTTCCTTTTCCTTTCAAAAGCTCTCAATGAGTTGTGACTACTTGAAATGATTTCTTCTATTCGATAAGCTGAATAAACATTGTGCAATCCTCCGGGCTAGGATCATCTTCTGCAGGAGCATCACTAAAATGGCTAGCTTTTCCTTCCCTTTTCAAAACAGTCTTAATGAGTTGTGACCACTTGAAATGATTTTTTCTATTCAACCTATAAGTTGAATGAACATTATGCACTTCTCTTGCATTATAGGGCTTGTCTCCATTTTCTATCTCACCTATTACAAATACTTGCAACTAAGGCATATATGGACAAAAAAATACACAATGAAGGTAGGTTGGATGAATGATGGGGTCTTCTTCAGGAGTTGAATGTGGATCATCTTCCGTAGAGGCGTTATGCTTTTCCTTTTCCTTTCAAAATGGTCTTAATGAGTTGTGACTACTTAAAATGATTTTTTCTGTTCAACCTATAAGCTGAATGAACATTGTACAATTATCCTGTATTGTAGGGATTTTCATTTTCTGTTTCAACCATTACAAATACGTGCAATTAAGGCATAGAGACAAATAATGACTATGGACAAAAAATACACAATGAATAAATCATGGAGTCTTCTTCATCTCAGGACTTGAGCGTAGGATAATCTTCTGCAAGAGCATCACCAGTTAAATGGCTAGCTTTTCCTTTCCCTTTCAAAATGGTCTTAATGAGTTGTGACCACTTGAAATGATATTTTCTATTCAACCTATAGGTTGAATGAACATTATGCAATTCTCCTGAATTGTAGGGCTTGTCTCCTGCATTATTCAACCTATAGGTTGAATGAACAACACGATCAAGGTTGCGATGAAGCTAAACACAAAATGAATCGTCCAACAAAGAAGCCTGCAATGCAACAATGAAGACTGCAATTAAATTATACTATCAGAAGCTCCCAAGGATCAGGAGCTCTGATACCATCAAGATCGAGAGCTATGATACCATCTCAGGTTTAGAAGAAAATAATTTCTTTCTTATTCAAGTTCATTACTTATATCTTATCTTACATGTATGTGTACATTAATTGGATAAATTTATAAATAAGTATTGCCTATTCTAGGAAACATATCCTGAGATTGTGGGATTGATATACTAGTAATAAAAACAAGATACAAACAATACACAGAATTAAAAAACAAAAGGAATCATTTATAAGACTTCCTAAAATATCTCAAGACAATTGTCATTATCACCAACAAACATTTACCCCTCATTCTTTAACAGGTATGTTGCTCCTGAGTATTTGATGCATGGCATAATAAACCAAAAAACTGATATTTATTCCTTTGGAGTCTTACTTTTGGAAATTGTAACTGGACGTCCTGCTTTGGATCATTGGAAAGAAAGTATTGTGTTATGGGTAAGTCGTTCTCTCAAGTGTTGGTATGTCATATATCATCTAAGTATTAATACCTTAGAGGCCTCAGCACATTGTGATTTCTTGTGTTGTAGGCAAAGCCTTTATTCCAAGATAATAATATTAAGGACCTTGTTGATCCTTCCCTGGGTGATGATTATGACCAGAAACAAGTGGAACGTGTTGTTTTGACAGCATCTCTGTGTGTTGAGCAGTTTCCTGTCTTACGTCCCAGCATGAGTCAGGTAAACATGTAACATATAACTTTGCAACACTGTATTTTTAATGATGATATTGTTAGTTACTGTAACTATAGCTAGATATTTTTTCAGTTAACTTTTGTTTAAGAGAAGATTGATCACATCTTTGTTGGCTGCAGATTGCAATACTGCTAAGAGGTGATGACTATGTGATGGAACATACGAGTGGAGCAACAAGATGCTGAAGAAAACAGCTCAAGGAGTTGTCTAAGTGTTCTCAGTTGGCATATGCAAGTTTGGCTTGGGTTCTAGAGAACTAAGGACATCATGTTAAAAACATTTATGTGGGAAATAAGGGTTGAAATCCAAGTCCTCCACATATATTTAGTCTTGCTTTTAATATTGGGGATTCTATTTCCTCTCTTTCCTCCCAATAAAGCAAAGAGTCCAATAAGACGTACATCTTATAGCATTTGAAACTCGATAGAAGTTCATTATTGGACTTTTTTCTTTGAATGGAGAAAAGCGGAAAATAGAAAGTTTCATTTAGTTCTTTGTTAATGAACATGATTAAATCTATTATCTATTAAACCATTAGAAATCATCCTTCAAGGTAGAATTTAGTTTTAATCTATTCTCTTTTCATGGGTGTAATATAGCACGAAATATAAGAGAGGTCTAGTAAAACTTAACAAACTACATAGTTGATCTAATAAGCTCTAGTAAGTTGTTCCCTATACTATATAAATTGTGACATGTCTACAAGATAGATAGGTAGTGCTTAAATAAAAAGTTATGATATATAAAATATAAGTTTATCTTTTTATAAAATTATAATTATAGCTGAGTGTACTTAGGTTAATTGTCACAACCGGATCACGACGGGACGATCTTAAATTTATTTTTAAAAATGTTTAAATTGATAATAGAGTCGCCACTGTAACTTATTAGGGAAAAACTATAGAAAAATAAAAAAAAATAAAAATGCCTATTAGCACCCCCACAACGCTCGTATACCTTTAATTAAATGAATAAAAATAAGTATGACTTTTCAAAATGTTATTTTTCCTAAAAATAATAATTACAATAAATAAGAATAAATATATATTTACAAAAAATTATAGACTAAGAATGAACAATAAGCAAACAAAAAATTAACAAAGACAAATTTTTATTTTTTTATTTTTTTTTAACCCGACAAGGATTGACTTTAGTCCTACGTATTTCTAAAGGAAAATCAGGATCACTTAGTTCTAATGATTTCTAAATTTGGCTTTCGATTTGGAATTTTTTAGATTATTATTTGATCTTTTAATATTGTGTTGCTGCTAAAAGTCAGATTTAGGATTTGGATGGTTCTGTTTGAAAGGTTCTCAGGATTCACTGGGCTTAGAGGGTTCTGTAGGTTCTAGGGTTATACGGATTTGAATTAGATTCTATGATTTTAGGATGGGTTCAGTTTGGGATTCTAAGTGTTCTGTAATATGGGATTGAATTGCGTTTTTGAGACTCTTGCTTGGGTTTTAAGATTAAGGCTTGGTTATGTGATATGGTGTAGAAGGATTTATAGAGAGATTCCTAACAGTTGTTTTCTTTTCTGGAATTGCTGAGGAAGGGACTGTGGCAAAAGCAGCAGCCCCTAAACCTCTAAACCGAATGAGGATAAAGTAATAATCACAATTTTACAGTTCAATATTCCATTTGCAGATAATAGATATTATAAAAATTGACTAACACATTTCAATATTTCAGGATGCAATTCAAACAACCACATTACATACACACAAGAACAAAGTCACTAGACTTACCCGTTGAAGACCTAGCCTTTTTTGTTTTCCTTTCCTACTCTGCTAGCATAAATTTTCTTTATAATTTTCTCTGTTAATCCCTTCATTTACCTCCATAACACTCTCAATCATGATTCTTACTTAAGAATCAATTATTCCATCCTCTTTGTATTATTTGTATTAATTCCTTTGTTTAAGACTGTAAATAGCCATAGTCACTGAACATATGAATGTAGGAAGGCTATGGGAGTTAAATGTCAAAAGCATGATTACATGATTACTAGTTAAATGTCAAAAGCATGATTACTAGTAAAATGTCAAAAAACATGATTGTTAGTTAAATGTTAAAAGCATGATTACTAAATGTGATAAGTGTGAGAAGGCAAAATGATGAAAACAACACAATTGTAATTCTTAATCAAGAATATTTAATTATGAGAAATAAAATTTGTGAGACACTAATTAAAGAATCAAAAGGTAATAAAGTTACATGGGAACTTGAATGGGCAATGTATTTATGTGAACATTAGGGATTATATGACAAGATAAGTGAGGCGTAAACAGTAACTTTTTTTTATTTCTAATAACCTCTTTGTAAATTAGACTTCACAAAATATCTTTTACTTCTATTTTTATCAAATTGACTTTTATTTTTATCAAATTGAATCAGAATTTTTTATAAATGAATCTCTCGGATTCAATTTTTCTATTCAATTTATTTTAAGACAGATCCAACACCTTTTTTTTTTGTTATTTTATCATTTTTCTATAAATTTTATTTTATCTTATTTTTTATTACTATTTAATCAAATTTTACTTATAAAGTCAAAATTCTTTTTATTATTTATTCTAAATGACAAAAAAACTAAATAATATACGTTAAAATTTTAATTTCTTATTTTTATTCTTTTATTTTTTCTTTTTTTATATTTGCAAAAATAATTTTTATTTTGGGGGTTAACATTAATGTTTTGTTATAAAACAATAAAAGTATATTAAACTAATTTATTTATCACACTTCATCAACATCTATCATTAACTTGGTTGACCCAACCTAGCATCCTTGTTATTTTACAAGGTATTTTAGATTGCAAAGGAAAAACAAATTTCAAGTTCTAAGTATGAAGAGAAAGTGATTAAATTTGAGATACTTAAAATTCTTGATAAACTACTTATTTGTGTAAATTCTTATAATACCCAGTTATTAAACTAATTGATCATGATTAAACATTATTATAAATAATAATCAATAATACATACATTAATATAAATTAATAAATGTTATAATTTTATAATAATAAAAACTAAAAATAAACATAAGGTTCTTAATATTCAAAAAGAGAAAAATAACTCATAAAAATATGTTTGAATAAAATTCACTTTGAAAAAAAAAAGAATATTTTTCTCCATAAATAAAATGAATTTGTACATAAGTCAACTTTTAAACAGGTTTTGTATACCTTTTTAAATTTTCTTTATAATATATGCATAAACTAAATTTCAATTTTTTTTTAAAAAAATTATTCTTAAAAGAGCTTACAAATAATTTGTTTTGATAAATCCTAAGTATTAATAATACAAGTTAATATTTACTAATATTACTATTGTTAGACAATTTTCTCTAAAAATATTTTTAGGAAAAAAATGCAAATAAAATATGTTTTTTTTTTAAATTAAACTTACTTGTATATGTGTTAATTTATAAAGTTACTTTATATAGTTTTTTTAATTTTTATATTTAATCTATTGATAAACTAATTTTAATTTATGAAAAAAATATTTTAGTTCTTTTTTTTTCTTAAAAATATTATAGAAAAATTCGGATTACATTAAAAAATAACAAATAGTTAAGTTTATTTTTAAATCTCAAAATAATCTGATATTATTAATTTTTTTAACTGGACATTTGTGAAACAGTTTTTGCCAATTTTGATAGGTGTTTATTGAATTTTGCCCGGCCTTTTATCTCAAACACATATTTTTTTATTATAATATTATATATAAAAGCAACATGGTAATTATAACTTTGTAATAAATATACTGATTGAGATAATAAAAACATCTTTCAAACTTTATTAAGTATTAACAGATAAATTTTTAAATGGTCTTAAATTAATAAATTTTTATAACCTAGAAGTTAGAGTAAAATATAGAGAGAGGAAGACACAAATTTTAGTTTATTTTAATCTAATTATAAATCATCAGTTGATGGTGAAGATGTCTCAAATTGATCAGATATATAGATAAAATATAAGAATAGATAAATGCAATCTTGATACTGAATCCATTATGTTAAATTAAGTTAAATTAAAAAAAAAACTCATATTTAATTTTTAAGATATAAAAAGTTTAACAACATACAAATTTCTAATTCAAATTAGAAATGTCTATATTGTACCAAGAGTAGTAGTCTGAATCTATAAACCAATGCAATTTACGGTTAATCTACTTCATAAAAACAGTCATATTTTGTAAGGAATAATGGTAGAGTGAATCTCAACTAATGAATTTTTTTCTTACAATATGATCAACGTTATTGTTATTAAAATCATACACTATAGTTGAAGTGTTATGTAGTGAGCAATGTGATAAACAAGCTTATAAGTGTTTAAAGCATGGAGTGTGTCTAAACATGGTCTCTCCATTCAGTGCAATACACCATTGTTTACTGCACAGATTTTCTGGTATTCTATTTTTGTATTTTATATATATATATATATATATATATATATATATATATATATTTTTATATAAATTAAAAATTGTAATATATATATATATATATATATATATATATATATAACAATGAATATAACTTATAAGTATGTAAAACGATACTAAGTTAAAAAAATAAAACCTGATAGTCAGAACAATGAACTTGATCAATGAACTTGATCGTATTATCTTGACTTAAAGTGTCAAGTCTTCTTCTATCTTTGGGTTCTATCTTTTGGTAAGCATTTAAATTTAATCTATAAATTCTAAATTTCTAATATTCTTTATTGAATTTTCACATATTATTTTGAAATTAATTAAACAGTAATGAAAAGAAAATGATTTTGAGATTAATTCATCAATCTAATATTGATTTATACCTGATATTGATACACTCAAAAGGGGCAAAAACCAACACAAATTCTAATTCCTCAATCTACAATATATTGCTCCAAGCCTCCAAATAGAGGCACACACATAAATGCACAATGTAGAATTAGAAAACAAATTTGAAATTAGATAATGGTCTAATGACAATCAAACAGAACTAATGAAAGAGTCAGAGAAAGGAAGAAAATAAATGTAAAAGTTAGATAAAGAAATGAGATAAGTGAAAGAATTAGATAAATAAATGAGATATGAATAGATGACGAGAATCTAATAGAACAGTAGAAAGAGATAAAAAATTAAAAAGTTTTAATATTTAAGATTCTTTGTCTGGTCAATGTCTTTTAAAACAAGATTATTAATTTACTAAGAGAAAGTTCCAAAAATATTATTTATTAAATAGTATTTATAAATATTTACCGTATCAATATAAATTTGAAATAATTAAAAAATATTTATAACACCCAACTTATAGTCAATTAAAATATTTTATATTTTAATTAAAAATTATACTTAACTATTATTTTAAAATAAATATTTTTTAATTTTATAATAACATTAGTATTATTTTTTTTTTAACTTTTGAGACCTAAACCAATTATTTTTAGTTTGGACTTTGAACTAATCCTAACTATCACTACCATCGACGTTGTATCATAGTCTTTTAAAATCACATCTTCCAGCTTCACTGACTTGTCTAAGAATTAAACCTTACTTGAATTGATCGTACATAACATATATAAAAGTATATTTTTTTACTCATAATAACTTCAAATCAACAATATTTTGACATCTACTTTCATTGTCACATAAAGCTCTACACAACTTTAGTATGTGTGAAATAAAAAAATTATTCCATGATACAAAATCAAATTTTCTGTAAATTCTGATCATTCTTCACGAATTTTACAAGGATAAACATGTAAAAATTGCTCTTGCACATCTATTGCCTCTCTTTACATCATGCAACCAATAATGCTATTCCCTTACCAACTTTCCACTTTCTATTGTTGGAAATAAGTGACCTTTATGTGAAAACATTAACAATGTTACATTAATCTGTGTCTCCAAACTCCATGAAAAGGATATCGCTGGATCCAAACAAAACATTAGAAATAATTATTCTCAAAAGCATTTGCTATCAACCATTTTGCAAAATCCTTGGAAAGTGCGCTCAAAGCTTTATTTAACCCTCATTTTTTTTTTCTTGTCATGACCATGAACATACGTGGTTTACCAAATACTTTTAATGAAGCTGCTACATGATAGATACTAAATGTTATTCACAGAATTTGAACATTTTTGGTGGAGTTAGTCATAAAATAGAAACTCCAGTCCTTGTGAGTTGAATTGTGAATGATAGTGAGAAATGAAGTATGCACTAAATTTACTCATAAATAATCTTCTAATGCTAGTTAGTGTAAAAAAATAATGATTAGAAAAGTAATTATAAATATTGAAAGTATGAGACTTTGATAATTTTATTTTTAAGTGATGACGTAATTCTATGAAGTCTTTTGAAATTCTTGGAAACATTGAAATATAATAAAAAATGAGTTACTAGATTTTATTCGTAAGTGATTTATTAACTTATTTATTAATAATAGGTAATTTATAAAATATTTGAAGTATATCATATAAGTGAATAAATATATATGATAAAGTAAAAAAACATACATATATAAAATAATCAAATAATTTTAAAAATAATAAAATTTAAAAATAATAAAAAATATACTTATTTATTAATAATAATTTTAAAAAATAATAAAATTTAAAACACAACATACATATATAAAAAGAGAAATGGTATTGAAAATGCGTAATTAAAATTCTTTATTCTTTTCTATCTTTCCAACACACGTCTAAATAATGGAAGTTTTTTAGTTTTTTATTTCTCATTTCTTCTCTATAATTTTATTTTCTTTAGTTTATCTAATCAAATCACAAGCATTTGAGAAAAGGAAACTAATTTAATATTACGAGCAAAGTAAAAACAGTTAGCTTTTAAATAAAATAAAACAATTTGTCAATACTTAATCGTAAAACTGATAAATTTTTATAGCCATAATTTACTAGAAAAAAACATTTTAAAAAATAAAAGACAGTGACATCATTAGAGACTGAATACAAACAAGGTATGGATTCCTCCATTTTAATATAATTTATTTACGCTACCAAAATTTAAATATCGAATAAGTGTCTTAATTAAAGTACAAAATGTTGATTTGCTAACTCTTAATTTAAAATGAAGAAGCAGGTGCAATACATAAATTGAAGACACGAAATAAATGCTTGTTTTCAGTTCAACCAATGCGTCAAGATGACGACAACAGGTACTTTGATTTTACCATTAATCTAAAAATATATATTTATGATATTTTAGGGATATAAAATGTGTGTTTTTTTTTGTCACATAATAATAGAAATTTTTGATAGAAGTAAAATATAATTAATAAAGACATTGAAATATTTAGAAATAGATAAGATTTATGAAAGAGAGTTCACGTGATGCGGCAGAGAGGATGGAGGAGGTGACATGGGAGAAACAGCCCTTCACATGATGTCTGCCTTTGTTTGATCACGGGACATGGTCCCCACACCACAACGCTGTCCCTCTGTCGCACCACATAATTTACCACCTGCCTCACAATTATTGTATTACCTACCTCTTACATTTCAAATCTCTTACCATTCAAACCCTATTTGATTTCTAGGATTTTTAGTTACAATATTTAAAGTGGTTGAGTTTTTAATTAGTTATTCTTTTATCTTCACTTTTTAATTAATGTTATTTACTTTTTAGTTGAATTTCAAATTTAGTAGTTATTAATTGCATGAATACAATAACATTGAGATAGAATAATATTAAAGATTATATTTAACCTTGAAATTAGAAAGTATATGAATGTATGAGTAGAAACTTCAAATATATGACATGATTTAAAATATAAGTGATTTGTGATTGAAATATAATATTTTCAGAAAAGAAAATATCCTTCTCTAGATGTAATAGGATGTGTATTATCTAATGATCTTGAAATCACGACTCTACTAATATTAAAAATCAAATAGATGATAGATGAACAATATTAGATGGTGAGAGTTGAAGGAGGTTTGAACTGAGTGACTTCAACTTGAAATATAGCTGGTCGAAAAAATCTGAAAGGGACTAATCCTGTCATACAAGATTATTGATTCATTAATTGGGAGTTGTGTAGATTCACAGTTTGGAGGAGTTGTATAACAGGTGCATATTTCAAAGTCTATTCAACGCTTGAGTCTTTTAGAAATAGAATTAAGTTTGTTTATATTGTTTAATGTCGAGAGTTAAGATTATTAGATGGGTTTGATGTGTGTGATCAATTTAGATAATATGGAAAATCTTTTAATTACTAGTTTGTCATTTCTTGCTTGTATTGATATGTTTGTTTTTCTTTTATCTATGATAATCATGTTATACACAAGAGCAGGTAATGTTGCAGATGAGTTAGTCAATAACGCTTTTAATTGAATCTATTTCAGAATTTTTTTACATATTTCAAAAAACTCTTCATATGTAAATATATTTTATTTTAAAATTTCTACGAAAAGAAATACATTTTAATTTAAATTTTTATTGAATAGATTGTAATATATATATATATATATATATATATATATATTTAAATCACTTATTAAAATATATTAATGTTAATTTGAAATGTTACATTTTTTACTTCTATAAACTACGTAAAGGTCACTTAATATTGTTGAACTACTTGTGTACTTATTTAGATACATAATCTCATCTTAATTTTATACAACAAGATTTACATCCAAATATTATTCTAGCATTATTTTTAAAAAGAAAGAGAGAAAAGGAAGGAGAGAAAACCAACATAAATTAAAAAAGAAAAAGAAAAATGTTTACTTAAAAAACAATATTGTCTTTCTTATTTTCTCTCTATTTAATCAATTCTATTTGTATGTTATAAAATACGAGTACTCACTCTATTCTATTAATAAACACACTTTTCACATTTTTTTTCTTCCCCTCACTATGTACTGATTTCGATACTCAAATTTATGAGAGTGTGATTGGGTTTTAATATTATATTTAAAAAAATGAATTACTATTATGAATTGCTATTATCTTTAATTTTAAATTAAACCAAATTTTATTATAAATTACAAAAATTGTTACAAGAAAATTGAAAATTGAAATATTTATTATTAATTATTATTATTATTATTATTATTATGAGTATGCTATGACTATCAAATTTAAACTAAATTAATTTATTTTAAGAAAAAATTGTTGAGTATAATTACTATATCCAAATTGAAATTAAATATTGCTTTATACTTATGTATGCATTTAACATCCTAAAATTTATAATAAATTAATATTACTTAACTTAATAAAAAGGACCCTGGCCAATCAGATATTAACTTTTACTAGCATGTTATGCCATAGAATTTAAAACGCTGCTAAATTTGTAAAATCTTGTTGGGCTTAGCCTCTTTTATTAAGATCATTTCTTACTGCACGGCCTGATTTCAACCTGCACCCCTATAGATTTAAATATTATAAATTTATCTTTTGCATCCCTATAAATTTAAATATTCTAAATTTATATTTGAGTTTTAGTTTTAGATGTATACGATTTAAAATGTTAAATGCATTTCTTTTATAGTCGAAATACGAATTTGCATTATGGATTGTATTCCATATTTATTGTATTTTGAATTCTGATTCTGATATATTCTCTTTAGGCAACTTTCCTCTTTGGTTCTCTTGGAAGAGGAGGAAGCTGCATTGTTCATCCAACCTCCACAGATCACAACAACAATTACGCTCGATCTAGAAATACATTATGAAATATGTATTAGAGAATGAATTATCGAATTATATAATTCGAAATATATTAATATATTTTAAATTGTATATTTTAAAAAATGTTTTTAATCTGAAAATATATATCCAATATACAATCCAAAATATATTTTTTTAAAGACAAATTTATTATTTTTCCTATTGATGGGGGTACAGGTTTAAAAACATGAGAATACATAATGCAACGCCTTTTAAACATTGGTTAAAAGGCAAATTCTTTTTGCACCCCAATGTTTTCCTCATGCACCCATACTTCCAAAAATATCAAAAATACTTTTTTCAAATTTTTAATTATTGAATGTAAAATTTGAAAATTTTCCATACTGGAAGTTAAATTTATAATTATTTGTATTCTAGATTATGTAATTCAAATACAATTTCTTTTTATATTTTTTTCATATGAAGCAAGATCCTATCTTCAAGAAAAAGGTAAAAATCCAATTTTTAGCAAAGGAATAAGATAGTGAAATTTAACTAAAAAAAAGTTAGAGAAGATGGAATGTAACTGAGAAAGATTAAGAGGGATACACTTAATCTACTACCTGTTTGATAGACGGATGGTCGACTCTGTCACTGAAATATTTCGATGAGTGTATCTTTGACCGACAGACTTTCAGAAAAAAAAAACACCAACTAATAGGCAGTTTAGTATGATCTAATCGGAGATCATAAACAAGGTTAGGACATCTTAATACATGGGTCCTAAGCCTGTAAAGAAGGTCTAATTGTAAACCTATAAATAAAAATGTTAATAAAGAGCTAAAGGTAATGTTACTCTGATATAAAAACTCTATCTTATTTAGACTATTTAAGATTAAATAAAGTATTTGTAGAGACATCTTCTGATATCGAGAATTTTCTAATTAAGAAAGAATAACTCATCTTAAAAATTCGTGAAATTCGTGAAATAAGAAAATTAGAACTAAAGAGTTGAATTCGTTCACTAAAGACCTAAAATGCACATGTGATTACGAAAATAATTCATCTTGTAATAACACCTAAAAAGATGAAGAAGATAAGGAAGATCCACCTAAGAAAATGAAGAAGATGAAGAGAAGTGTAGGAAGGTTCATTTATTTATTAGGGGTAAAATGATATTTTCACTTCTTGCATTAGGTGTTAAGATGAAATCATGGGAGTGTAAGAAGAATTTGGCTGGAGAAGTTCAAGTGAAGAACGTCAATGGAGGCCCAATTGTAGTGGACTGAAAAGAAAAGTTACAAAAATAAAGCAAACCACAATTTTCAGTAATTGAAATAAAATAAAAAGACGCACTTGTTGCATCAACGTGAGATATCTTAGCAAATTACACACCATATGAATTTATTAATATCGATATTAATTTATTTCATGAATATTTATGCACAAAGAAGAAAAAACATCCATAATAAATTGTTCCTGTCGGCAAGGTGTTGTTCTCTTAGGTATCGGTTTCAGATGTTTGGTGCAGGCATCGATGTTAGTGAGTGACCCACAAAAATGATAACCAGAGTGAGTATTGTAGTAGTGGTTGTGGTTGTTTAAAGAATGATTGGTTGGACTTTACTCAATGAAGAGTTTCAAAGCAAAACGCTATTCTCAATTAATCACTTTTCGACCAACCTAATATATTTAAACCACGTTTTTCATGCATCTGTAATAATACTATGTATGCACCGGCCATGAGCTTTTTCAATCTCTAAATCATGGGTAATCCAACTTGTGATTTTCCATCACAATAAAAATAATATCTTTCTAAATATTTCCACAGCCGCAATAAAACAAAACTATGTAAAATCTGTGTACTGCACATTGTCTGATATTAAAACAACAATTTTTGTTTAAAAAAATTTCCATGTAAGAGTATGTCTGGAAGGTACCTTTCTTAGATTGATTTGTCTCAGATTCTCAAGCATATTCATTAATTGGAAACATTAGATTTAAAAATAAATTATGAAAAATTATAAAGAAGAGATCAAACTCTACCAGTATAATTTTCACTAAATATTATATTATTCAGTATTTATCTATTAAATATTTTCTTTTATTTTTTTAAATTTATATTAGACATTACTTTGGATTTTCATATTTCAATTAAACTGACACTTCAAAATTCATCAAATATATTTTTTAAATTAAAGTTATATATATTTTTTCATAAAATCATATATATGTATATATAACTTTACATTGACATAAATGATTTGAGGTTTGATTCATATAAATCAAAAATCGATATTTTATATATATATAATATAATATAATGTAATATGAAATATTTTAACATTTTATTTTATAGTTTAATTTTAATAAATTTAATATAAAAATTACTATTATAAAAAATATAATTTAATAATTGGATTGATAATTTTTTCTATAGAATTATTGGCCATATAATATTAATAAAGTTATACTAGTTTAATTTAATAAAAAAATACCAATTCTAATAAATATAAAACGAAAATAGTAGAATTCTATCCGAGATAACACAAAAAACTATATCAAAATTAGAAATGGTTCAATTGTCAATATATTAAATTGTAAAAAAAATTCTCTTTCCACCGATTTGATATTTATAAAAATATATTTAAAAAAAACATTTAGTTTGTCTTTATCAAATTGGTTTGATTCTAAATGTGTAGTTTTAAAATAAGGCGGTTCAAACTGTTTTTTTTTCGTACGTCTAAAATGTGTAATTAAATTTTTATATAAATAACAGAATTACTCTAAAATAAATATTAAACGAAGGACCACAATTTCAGTGGGCAAGTGGTCAAGGCTAAAGGTAACCTTTTGATAAAATATACACAAATTTTGCTCCTTTCTTCTGTTTTGGTCCTAAGTATATAATTTTAAGTACACTTCTAAAATTTTAGTTCATGATAAATTTAGAATTTTTGTGATTAATCCTTCCATAATGGTACTCGATTTTTTTTATATTTAATTTGTTATTACGTTTATTATCTCAGTTGTGATATTACCCGTGTCATTAATTCTCAACATCAATTTCAATGATAAACTCTATATAGTAAGGTATTTGTCTAGCTGTATAGTAGGGGTTATATGTCCTTATTTTTATAGGTTTAGCTCACTATCATTTGAAATCTTAAAAAGGGCTATATGTCTTCGTTTTCACGCAAGGTGAAAGATTGAGACTAAACTATTAGGGTTGTTAAGCTGTCAGGGTTTTTTTTTATTATTTTTTTTAAGTTTGAGTTTATATCAAATATCTGTTTTATATATCAGTTCTTTATATAGTTGGTTGACTTTCTATATATCCTTTTTTAAGTTTAAATGAAAACATGTTTTACTTTCCTATGTGTCCTACTGTTTTTTATGCACCGATTTTCGTATAGTATTACCACTGTTATTAAGATACAAATCAAGATTGGTCATCATTAAAATACCTACAATATGCAATATGCTATTAGAACAAGTTTTCTCTTTTGTTTTCTTTCTATCATAGAGTATGCAACTACAAAAATTCAATTAACCATGAATTTTATCTTAAATTTCTCCGGTCCTTATTATCTGTATCCATGAGAGAACTCTCTTAGTCTTTTTCTAACTCAATAAAATTAACTATATTTTTTGAATAAAAGCATGAAATATGTCTTTCTCTCAAAAGCCAAGCTAAAGTTTATTGATGTAAGCATCTCTATTCCAAAACACAACAATCTTATCTTTTGAGACTCAAAAAAGATGTAATGCTTAATATTTCTTGGATCACACATACTCTTTCATCCTAAATTACTAAAAATATGATTTATATTGACATTGCCAAAAATATATGAGAATGGAAAGATTTTCAAAAGATGACTATCTTAGAATTTGAGATTTATGTAAAAATACTTTCAGTTATATATAAGGAGAGCAAAGTGTGACTCAATTTTATATTGATCTCAAGATTCTTTGAGAAGAACTTAAATTTTTAAGGCCTATACCATATTGTATTTGTGATATACTATGTAGTTGTGCCTTGTCCAAATCACTGCTTGTATAGGAAATCAAAATATGTGATGTGTTTCTTGAAAGGACTTAGTGAATCGTATAATACTATCAAGACTCAAGTCCTATTGATGAAACATCTTTTAAATACCAACCGAGTTTTGTCTTTAATTATACAACAAGACAAATTTAAGGTAATATTTCATATGAAACACAGGCGTTAGTAAATGTTGCAGGAAAAATAAAGCAATTGGAATACAATAGAAAGGCAAAATGGTTAGAGATCTGAAGGAAAGGGAGGCAATTAGAGAGGCCGAGGCAAAAATAAAGGTCACTTTTCTACTAAAGGAAAACAATGCACCTATTGTTAGAAGATGACCATACCATTGATGAATATTATTCTAAACAGGGATATCCTCCTAGGTATAAAAAAATATATGATACAAATGTTTTAAACAAAAAAAGTGAGCATAAGAATTTTCAAGATTTGAAACAAGAAAAATTCTCCCTTCACTATTAAGAAAGTACAAAAATTATTGAGTCTTTTGCAAGAATAATTTAATCACAATATCAATAAAGTTTACAATAATAGTGCAAGTTATCTAAACAGGAACCATAAGCACAAATAGGTAAATTTGTTAGATTTTAGGCACTAATGATACTGACTATGTCACTCACATCAAATCTCATTTTGTTATCTTTCACAAAATTAAATCCATTCATATTAAATTATCGAATGAGTCTTATGGTATAGTTGAATATGCAAACACAATTCAATTCACGGAGAACTTCATAATTTTTAATGTCTTATATATACCTAAATTCACTTTAATTTAAATTTATTTACATGAATTGTTAATTAATCTTTTCTTACAGGTTTTGAAATTAGTGGAGTTTTTGTTAAGCTTACCTTGCTTTAACATATCTTTGTTTTTAGTGACGTACTTTTTCTAATATATATATATATATATATATATATATATATATATATATATATATATATATATATATATATATATTATGAAAGAAACATCACAAATCCAATAGATGAAATGAATCACAACAAAAATAAAAAGAAAAGGAAGACTTTGTCTACTAAATCCTAAAATCATTAGAAAAAATATTGACGGCGAATTGATAAAAGATGATAAAGCAATGTCAAGGTATAATAAATATAATGTAGACCCAAAATCTATTAGATGACACTTAATAGACCAAGTAAAGTATTTGATGAATGAGAAGTTAAAGAATAAGACATAAAATAAAAGTAAATCAAATAAGGTAGTTCAAAACAATTGATGAAAGAGTTAATCAATAGTCAGACCAATATATATATAATATTGAACCAAACACCATTTAAGAAATATGAAGAAATAATCCTTCAAATGTTAGGTAGATGAAAGAATCAATAGGACAAATAAAATAATTTATGAAGTTTAGACAATATATCACCAAGAAATCAAAATTTGAAGAAATAATCAATTAAAGGGTATTAAACAAATGATATCATAAGGAATAAAACAAGTTAAACATAAGGAGCTAGAAATGGAATTGTCAAAGAGTTAGATAGGCATATGAAAGAGTACATGATATTAAATGAAGGATAAATTAAAATGAATAGAATAATATACAAGGTTAAACAAATAATGGGATACTTCTAAATCAGATTATTATATCCATCCTGAATATTTTCCATCTTGTATACATCTTCCTTGTATCATCTAATTACAACAAAGATATGTAATTGAAATTAGTATATTCTTGATCCAAGGAATATATAAACTTTTTACATAATATTTTGATCTATCATACTAAAATAGAAATTAAAGTTCTAAGATATTACTTCTTGTCTCCTTTGGCTAAGACCCTTGCTTGTGACTCTTCCTAGCCAAGAGAATGAAGGTCGGGGTATGATGAATAGTTCCCTGGGTCATTCTTCTTCTCTTCAACTCCTTCGATGGAGTTCAGTCAAAGCTAAACCCGCCACTAGAGTCTTTGCCCACTCTAGTTTTGCCAAATCCTTTTGGAGGCTAGGTTGGGACACCATTCATTAGCATGTGTCCTACCCAAGTCTCTAAAATACTAGGTTGAGTCACCATCCATTAAAGGATTGTTGAAACTTCATTTGGATGTTCATACACAATTCATAAATTATAAAGAAACAAAGAAAAAAATGAGATATACCCATATAAACAACAATATTAGATGCCTTTGAACATGCAGAAATTCCACACTTATTTTGTGATGTGAAGAAAATCATTAACAAGTTTGGTCTTCATCACACCAAAATTGATGCTTGCATGTTGTACTTAGGAGAAGACACAAATAAGGATTTTTGTAAGAAATGTAAAACATCTAGATGAAAAAAAAAAGAAAATACAATTAGTCGTGCCATAGGTAATAAATGAAAGAAGATTCTTGCAAAGGTTTTAATGTATTTTCCTTTGAAGCCACACTTAGAGAGGATGCTTGTCTTCTAAAGTTGTCGAGCATATGAGATGACATGCATCGGAAAATACAAATACAAATTAAGGCATCTTAGAGATTCTAAAAAGACATTTGACTTTAGACATTCTCAATTTGCCTTAGTCTCTAAATTCCCAAATCATTGAATGAAGCTCTATAACCATTCAACCTTTCAAGCAAGTGTTAAATCCGATCATTCGTTACAGAACTGAATCAAAGCCTGCGATCTTGATCAATTCAACTTCGTTTTTAGACCCAACCCTCACTGCTACGATTTTGTAACCTTTGTCACTAAGAAATAATCGTCTATCCATTTTCTAGTGTTTTTTACTTTTCTAATTTGTTTTCCTTTCCAATAATTGGTAGGTGCATACCTACGGATGAACAATAATGTGTAATTTATCCACGGATATAAAAAGGTAAAAAAGTTACCTACATAAGATAACCCTGTATGTGTTACCTACAAGATCATATTTCTCGTAGACAAAAAATTATCTCAATTTTACCTACGTCCAAATTAACTATGAAATTATGTGGCTTGCAATTTATATGTGATCTCAAATTACCAACAAGTTTTTGTCATTTACATATTTATACTTGAAAAAATACTTATATTTTTTATTCACAAAATTTACATATTAATTAAGAAATTTAAATTCAAATTTACTCAAATTATTAACACTTTTATTATTGTTTAACTTATATTTTAGCTACTTTCTATTTTCATATAAACTTATAGAACAATTCTCTACCCAAAAATATTAGTACCACAAATCGTTAATAGGACAAGGATTACTAACTTTAACTTTAATAATGGGATTATACATGATAAGAATATGGTGCTTGATGTGAAAGGAGTACATGGATCAATTTTCAACGGTAAAAACAAAGAAGTTCGATTCCACTTTATCCTACAAATAGATAACACCAGTATATCGTACATATGACAACAAAACAAAACAAAAAGCAGAAAATTAAAAGCAAGAGACACTCATGTCATATAATTGAAATTTGGCTCCGACGTCAACTCGAGTTTCAAAACTGAATTAACATCTTAACAAATTCTTTTAGTGCACGTTAATTTAGAATGTGTCTTGAAAAACTATTTGTTTGATTAACTGAACAATATTTCATCAGAAATAGAGCGGTTTACTAAGGAGTTTAAGACTATAATTTCTAAAGTTTTTTAGAATGTACTGTTAGAGTTTATGAATTCCTAATTGTTTCTTTAGTCCTCTTTATTTTATTTGAATATATACTTATGTTAAAAAAATCCGTAAAATTCACTCTTACTCTCATGAAATGCATTATTCCTTATAATACAAATTATTATATAAATTAATTTACACGATTTCATTCCATTTAATGGAAATATTAAAATAAAATAAAATATAAAATTATTATACTAATAGTTAAGATAATGAATTTGAGTCCCACGGTCACCTAAAGTTTATAAAATGTTTATACATCTAGATTGAGTTTAAATACAAACAAAAACTTGGTTAAAATATGGCTCCACAAATATAAAATTATCAGTTTTTATTAGTGAAATAAACTTAAACTCACAATCTATCCTTTATTTCCTTCCACCTTTATCACCAAACTAAATTCTTATATGTCATTTATTTCATATCATGTTAAATCGAATAATGTATTTTGTGAAGAGGGTTTGTTTGATAAGGTTTGAGAAGCTGAGGGAAAGAAACATACAAGTTAAAACAAATAAGTTCCTATTTGTTGGACCATGCATTTACATGAAATGAAATGGCATTGATTTTTGGATGATTGATGAGTGCATTTTGAAGAGAGAAAAAGACAAAGGAACGTGGGGTTTATGGGAACCCCTACTTATTCTTTATTTTGGTAGCTGCCAAGTGCAATTATGTTTTGTAGTAATTAATGTCCCATTAATGCTAAAAGAAATAGAGAAAGTGAGAGAAAAAAAAAAGTGAAGATAAAGCTTATTTAATTGTAAAGAATTAAAAGAGAGTAAGAAAATAAATAAGTGATAAAAAAATAAAATATTTATTGATATTGATATTTTATTTATTTATTTAATTATTAATATTTTAAAAATAAATCAATTAAACAACATAATTGGTTAGGTTATGTTGTAAACAATTTTTTTTTCACTTTCTTTTGTTAAATGATAAAGAAAATGTAAGTCCCACTTTACTTTCTTTTTCATATTTTTTTTCTCATTTTTTTTAACAAAACTACCTTTTTTTTTTTTTTTTTTTTTTTTTTTTTTTTATTTTTTTTTTTTTTTTTTTTTTTAAAAATTTTTTTTTTTTTTTTTTTTTTTTTTTTTCTCTTTTTCATTATCTTCCTGTGC
>Ga0209700_100515_pt1 | contig 73158 bp, 32 predicted proteins | sample SiratroredBW_FD_187528 | JGI IMG/M metagenome (GOLD analysis project Ga0209700, IMG submission 187528) | Root nodule microbial communities of legume samples collected from California, USA - Siratro red BW (SPAdes) (version 2) | ecosystem: Host-associated > Plants > Roots > Nodule | place: USA... | reverse complement strand
TTTTTTTTTTTTTTATATAAGTTTACCGTTTGAAACTGAAACATGTTTGTTTATTATGCATCGAGGCAAATAATGTTACATTATTTTAGAGCGATTTTTTTTTTTTCTTATGGCATTTTATTACATACATAGATTACCATGGAGTGATGAATAATCTGATTGTGATATGATGTGGTTTTTATGAGAGTTAAACACTATTTTTTGTAAACATATTAAAATGAGTCTGTGAGCATATCCATAACAACATTGTTCATAAAAGTTTTTAAGCAAACTTTAATATTCTATTTGTATAGTAAAATTATATAATTCCATAACACTTCAAAGATGTATGTATTAATTTAATTAATGATATTATGTTAAACTTATTTTAAATTTAAATATGAGCAATATTTTCAATATAATAAAAAAGTTAAATGATTTAAGTATTTTTCGTTTTGATTTTTGGTTTTGATTTCAAAGTAACAATCTTAATAAATGATTAAATTTACTAAACAGTATGTATTTTATGAAGAGTAATGATGAGAGGACATAAATCTATTATTATGATATAGAATATTTAAAATATAAACAAAGATATTTTAATTTTATCGACCAATAATTGAAATAAAGCACTATAATTTTATGTACATATGCAAAAAAAAAACTAAGAGGAAAATAAGGAGGAAGTAATAAAATAACGAAGGTCGGTGATTTGGTTCTAGACAGATGTTAACGACTGATAACATAATGTCGCGTTTCAGCTCAGTTGTAAACGACACCTCCCGTGTTGTTGTTGCTAACCAAAACGACCCCACGCCCTTTACCCAGTACAAATCAGGTCTCAACCCTCGCCCCCAACTTCCTGTCTCTTCTCCTTCTTCGCTGCCAATCCCCTTCGTTGACCCGACCCTCCCCTTCGTCGGAGCTCAAATCTCCCACTCCTTCGCTCAGATCGCACCTCCTTCACCTTCGATTCTTCCGTAACAAGGTTAGATTCCTAACTTCTCAACTACTTCAATTTCTAGGGTTCCTACTTCAACCCTACTTAACTCCAAAATATCTTACCATCACTCGCAAACACTCCTCCTTCTCTAACGCCTCTTATACTCTTCCTTTTGTTCCAGATCTACTTCAATCTCGGTTGCGGATCTCCAATTCCAACTTTTCTACTCACTCATATCCGCTTCAGGTATGCTCACCCTTAGATTTGTCGTTTTGTTCTTCGTTTGTTTAAATACCGGAGTTGTTTGTCTTGAATTTGTTAGGTTTTGAGATCTGAACCGTTTCCGCTGTTTTTCTTGCCAGATCTGGGGGGTTTGGTTCCTGTTATAATTTTGTTCCTCGGATTGGATCGTAGAAAATGTCGATTATACCGAAAGGCGATTCGGTTCAAATCAGGGAGGTTTGGAACGATAACCTCGATGAGGAGTTTGCGTTGATCCGTGAAATCGTGGACGAGTATAACTATGTGGCGATGGATACCGAGTTCCCCGGCGTGGTGCTCCGTCCGGTGGGGAATTTCAAGAACATCAACGACTACAACTACCAAACGTTGAAGGACAACGTGGACATGTTGAAGCTGATCCAATTAGGTCTCACCTTCTCCGACGAGAACGGGAACCTCCCGACCTGCGGCACCGAGAGTCCCTGCATCTGGCAATTCAACTTCCGCGAGTTCAACATCAGCGAAGACATCTTCGCGAGCGATTCGATCGAGTTGTTGCGCCAGTGCGGGATCGATTTCAAAAAGAACAGCGAGAAGGGAATCGACGTGAACCGGTTTGGGGAGCTTCTCATGTCCTCTGGAATCGTGCTGAACGACGCCGTTCATTGGGTTACCTTTCACAGCGGCTACGATTTTGGTTACCTCCTTAAGCTGTTGACATGCCGAAGCTTGCCGGATACGCAGGCTGGGTTCTTCGATTTGATCAAGATGTATTTCCCGATGGTGTATGATATCAAGCATCTGATGAAGTTCTGCAACAGCCTCCATGGTGGATTGAACAAGCTTGCAGAGTTGTTGGAGGTGGAGAGAGTTGGTGTGTGCCATCAAGCTGGGTCTGATAGTTTACTCACTTCTTGTACATTTAGAAAGTTGAGGGATACATTCTTCAATGGCTCAACGGAGAAATATGCTGGTGTGTTGTATGGTTTAGGTGTTGAGAATGGACAGACTAATTGAAAGAGAAAAAAAGAAAGAAGAAATGGATATAATTGGTTGTAGAGTACGTCTAAGTGTGAGTCTTTTTACTTGTGTACACTTCTGCCAAAAATGGTTGTTGTTTACTTGTAACATTTTCATCATCCTTGCTTGAACTGTAACTCAAACCGTAGCTGGTTTTGTTAGCTTGAGTTCTTTGTAAATCATCACTTCAGTTTAGTGCTTCAAATTTCAATAATAATTTATGATGATTCCTTTAGTTTGCAGCTATTTGTTTCTTCTAATTGTGCTCTCGACTCATTTGACCAATGCCCACACAGTTCTCTGATCTCTGAAAAACTGAAAATGCTTACCAAATCTTGTCTGTTCGAGTGAGGAGTCATGTTTGTGATGGTTCTGGTTGACTTGGTGCAATGCATCAAGCGGGATCTTCTTTCAGAATAGTCCAAGGTTTTGCTGGCGTTGTTGTGCAAATTGAGTTGTCCTTTTTGTTATATGGTCTTCCAAATTCCAATTATGGCGTGATGCATTTGGCTTGTAATCGACGACGGATTCGCAACTGGGTCGAAGCATTGCACGCGATTCATGAAGACAGTAGTACCAAGATGTGATGGATGAGATGGCGTCGGTGCTTTTCATAATTTCTCTCGGGGATGTATTATTTGCGATGCGCAGACACGCTTTTCCAGACCGTTCATGTGATGATTTCACATTTTCACTCATTAGAGGTATTGATTGCTTTGCGTTTGCAATTAGCAGCCTCACCGCGATGAAGAGATGACCCGGCCGATTTACATCGAATTTTGATGCTTCTTCCTTGTTTTCGAATTCAATAACTCTTTTAAATGATGCTATTATTTCACTACCACCGTTTTACTGGCGACAACTGATGCTATTTTGATTTGAATAGGTTTCCTTGCAATTTCTGTGGACCCGTCAAATTTGAATTGTGAAAAAAGTATCCATATAAAAATGTTATGCGACACTTTCTTACTATCCGTAGCTTTCAATTTTGGATTGTTGTAAAAATTAAAGTCTTCGGAAATAGAAAAAAAAAATACCATCTAATTCAACGTGTAGTAACATGTTTGGCCTATCGTATGGAAAGCAACTAAGATGATCTTCTCTTGTTTTGGGTTGAGAGTGTACTTATTGGTACACTTCATTCATTTTCATTATTTTCAATCAAAGCACTTGCAGGAACATTCATTCATTCACTTCTTCTGTGCAATATTTAACTTTGGTTTCTTAAATAGGTCTCATACGAAAATCACGCATCTTTATATTTCATCACAATAAATATATTTTGTCGTTTATTTTACAATCAAAATATATATTTATGTTTCATCAAAATAAATATATCAGTAGTTTTACAATAAATATAGAGAACGTCTAAGAATGAGGGTGACTTGGGAATGTTCTAAAAACATGATTTGGACAAAAGAAATAACTATATATTTTTGAAATTTTAATGCTTGTTTGTGCGCTGCTTGTAGTCAAATTTGATTTATGTTCGTTGGAAGCGAGTAAGCTCTCTATATTTTGGTCATTTGATGTGATGAAGGACCACGACGTCCCAAATAATTATTATACACGCATTATTGGGCACTTGTGGTTGAGATTGATTTCAGATATATATTTGAATTATGATTGAAGTTTAAACTTTATTATATTTAAATTAATTCTACAACCTTCAAATCAAATTGGCACTCCATGAGTACACGAGTTTGATGTTATAAATATGTAGCATGTGTTATTACCAACCATCCAACGTGCTATTAAATCTAGTAATTAATGGACTAATTTCTAATTGTTTTTTATTTTCTAGAAAGGGTATTTTATGTTAGTCTCATTTGCACTAGTCTTCAATCTTCAAGTTTGGAAATTGGATATTTAGTATTCGGTTTTCGTCTTTTTTAGGAGAATATATTTGTAAAAGGTTTTCCAATGACAAAATAAGTGTTTTGAAAGTTGAAATTATAATGTGAGGTATTAAAAGAAATACCTTTCTTCCTAACCATCTTGTGTCTTTTATAAAAGTAAAATATTATAGCTTTAATGGAATTGATTGATGTTGTATAACAATTTTTTTCCATATTATTGTTGTGAGGGTGGTCATGTGATTATGTACAGGAGAACAAATATTTATTATATGTAATTGTTGGTCCAGAAGTATCTTGTTTGTCACTCATGGATGACTTTTCGATCATGATATAATACACTTGTCCCCTAAACTTGTGGGAACAATAGATGAATTTTGTGCAGTGATCATTGAAATAAAATTTAACACTTTCTCTGATTTGTCATATCTAAGTTGAATAGTTCCAAACTCTATCCATACACTTGCTTCCAAGCTTGAAGTCACAAGGTGAATAGATTTAAAGATAGAGATTAGGGTTGAGGTTAGTCCTTTATGGGAATTTATGATTGTTAGATCCAAGAGTTGGGATATTAAGGGTCACATTCCTTCAACCATTACCTTTTGAACACTATATTGAGAAAGAAGGTTCATTTGGTTGACATCAACACTCTATTTTGTTTGGTCTATGTGAGACATTCAAAGAGTTTAGCTAGATACACATAAAAGACATGGATTCTATTCACTTTTTTGTTTGTTGTCTAAAATATGTATGTTAGATTGTGTCATATTTAACATAGTAGACAAGAAAAATGTGTTTAGGAGTTAAAATAATAACAAGTATTTAAGTTAATAACTTATTTAATATTTTAATGATATATTTTAATTTTTTTGTTATTTAAAGTTAAAGTAAATATGTCTTTTAATTGTACGAAATGAATGATCATCTATTCTAAATGTATTTCATGTCAAGTTTACGCTTAAATTTGATTTTATTCATATAGTTTATAGAGACACGAGACACCAAAACATCACGAGATTACGAGGATAAGCATTGAAAATAAATAAAAATAAACAAACTAACATAGAAGGGTCAAAATTCTTAAACCACCACCTTTATGAATTTTATTAATAGCCAACAGAGGTTTCTCTCATTGACATCAACACTCTATTTGGTTGGTCTATAACCAACATTCAACAATTTTGGCTAAATGCACATGAAAGATAACAATTATATTTACTCTTTTGTTTGTTATATAAATTATGTATGCTAGATTGTTTTGTATTTAACAATATTAAATGTGTTTGGGAGTTAAAATAATAACAAGTATTTAAGTTAATAACTTAATTAATATGATATATTTATAATTTTTTTGTTATTTAGAGTTAAAGTAATAATGTATTTTAGTTGCACCTAATGGATGATTATTTATTCTAAGTATTTAATGTCAAGTTTACCTTTATATTTTAGTTTAATCATATAGCTTTTAGAGATACCGAAATATTTTGAGGTTACAAGGATAAGTGTTGCAAATAAAACAAAAAAACTAATATATAAGGGTCGCATTTCTTCAACTATCACCTATAAATAGATGTTGACATCAACACTCTATTTGTCAATATTCAACATTCAGGGAGTTTGGCTAGATGTACATAAAAGATATTGATTATAATCACTCATTTGTTTGTTATCCAAATTATACATGTTAGATTGTTTTATATTTAACAAAATTAACAGGAATAACTATGTTTATGAATTAAAATAATAATAAGTATTGAAGTTAATAACTTATTTAATATTTTAATAATATATTCTAATTTTTTGTTGTTATTTAGAGTTAAAGTAACAATGTCTTTTAATTATAAGGAATGAATGATTATTTATTCTAGATATTTCATGTCAAGTTTATCTTTACAATTTAGTTTATTCATATAGCTTTTAGAAACACCAAAATATCATGAGATTAGAGAAGGAATATTCCTCTTATTGACATCAACACTCTATTTGTCTACATCCCACATTCAAAAAAATTAGTTAGATGCTTTTAAAAGAAATTTGGTTAGATGCTTTTAAAAGATATCAATTTTATTCCCTCTTTTGTTTGTAATCTAAATTATATATGTTAGATTGTCTCACATTTAATGAAAATTGACATGATTAACTGTGTTTAATATTTAAAATAATACAAAATATTTAAGTTAATAACTTATTTAATATTTGAATGATATATTTTAATTTTATAATGTCTTTTAATTCCACATAATGAATGACCATTTATTCTAAATATTTTATGTCAAATTTATCCATATAATTTAGTTTGTTCATATAGCTTTTAGAAACACTAAAATATCATGAGATACATGGATAGGTGTTGAAAATAACATAATAATAGAATAACACAAAAGGATCACATTTTTTCAATCATCACTTTTGAATTTTATAAATAGAGAACCATGGTTCCTCTCTTTTACATCAACACTTTATTTGCACATAAAATATATTAATACTATTTTGTTTTTTTATCTAAATTACAAGTTAGATTGTTTCATATTTAAAGGAATTGACATGATTAAGTATGTTCAGGAGTTAAAATAATAACAAGTATTCTAGTTAATAACTTATTTAATATTTTAATGATATGTTTTTATTTTTATTTTGTTATTTACCGAAAACGTAATAAAGTCTTTTAATTGCACCGAATGAATGATTATTTATTCTAAATATTTAATGTCAAGTTTGTCTATATAAGTTAGTTTATTCATATAGCTTTTAGAGAAAACAAAATATCAAGGATAAGTATTGGAAATAAAATAAAAGAATGAAGGTTCCTCTTGTTGACATCAACACTTTATTTGGTCAATATCCGCCATTCAAGGAGTTTGGTTAAATGTACATATTCTATTCACTATTTTGTTTCTTATCTAAATTAGGTATGCTAGATTGTTTGTATTTAATGGAATTGACAGGATTAAATGTGTTTAGGAATTAAAATAATAACAAGTATTTATTTATTTTTTGTTATTTACGTTAAAGTAATAATGTCCTTAAATTACACCGAATAAATGATCATCTATTCTAAATATTTAATGTCAAGTTTACCCTTATAATTTAGTTTATTCATATAACTTTTGGAGACACCAAGTGTTGAAAAAATAAAATCGAACTAAACTAACTATAAGGGTCACATTTCTTCAACCATCACCTTTCTAATCCTATAAATAAGGGTCACATTTCTTCAACCATCACCTTTCTAATCCTATAAATAGAAAATGAAGGTTCTTATTATACAACACTTTATTTGTCTATATCCAACATCAAAAGAATTTGGCTAAATGCAAATAAAAAACATTAATTACATTTACTTATTTGTTTGTTATCTAAATTATGTATATTAGATTGTTTTAGACGTCATAATTAAATGTGTTACGAAATTAAAACAATAACAAGTATTTAAATTAATAACTTGAATACTAATTTTTAACCAATTATTTAGAGTTAAAATAATAATATATTTTAATTATATGGAATGAATGATTATTTATTCTAAATATTTCATATTAAACTTATCCTTATAATTTAGTATATTGATGTAACTTATAAATACATCAAAACATCACTACATTACTGAAAAATAAAATGAAAAAACTAAATTATGAACAAATAAATAAATTTAATAAATATAAAAGCAAATCATACTTAATACATAAGTCATTATTTTAGTGACATTAATATAGAAGTTTGACACTATTCACCATGCAACAATCATGTAGAGTATTTTTACATTTCCTTAACCTGGCATCAACTTTTTAATGTGTTTTTCACAATCCTTTGTTAATATCTTTTTGATAAAAATGTTCGAATTCAGATAAAACTATTTTAAATTGACAAAATAATAAAAGTAATTTAATGAATACATTATAACTTTAAATAAACAATTTTGAAAGATCGAAAAATTATTGATTACAAACTAAGCAAATTTTACCTTTCATACTAATATGCAGTAAAATGATAGAGTAAAAAGTACTTTATTGTATTATATTTAAATTCTATTTATATTATATTTACTTATTTTTATTAGAATGCGTTATCAAATTCTCATAGGGTGAGAAATGACAAAGATAAAACCTAGGTGCAAGGGGTAATCTTGTACTCTTAAATATCATTGCTTAATTTCTTATTTTTTATTTGAGGAAAAAATTTGCAAGTGTGCTCTCGTCTACTAACTTTCTTTAATATATATTACGATATTAATTACCCCTAAAATTTCAGAGCTTGTTTAGTTGTTTTTCCAAATTTTCGATATAAACAGGTTCCGCTGGCTGTTAAATCTCGTCACTGTCCTGGTGAGTCTACCATTCCTGTTTATCCCTTCACCGCAACTTTTTTTATTTTTATTTATTTTCATTTATTCACTTTCTTCTTTTCTTCCTCTCAGGTTTCGGTTCCCGCGAAATTCCGAAACTCCTTTTTCCAGATCGCCGGAAAATCTCGCAATCTACGGTACTTCTAGTTCTCAATTTTCATTTCATACTTCACTTCGGTCACTGTTAGCTCCCAAAATCGCCGATTATATGTTAAATCCAGCTTCTAACCATTTCCGGAAATGGTGGACGGGTTTTGACCAATCTAGGGTTTCTGTTTTGCTTCGTAATTTGGAAATGTTAGCTGGCGATGCCTTGCATGCATGTTCGCCACGAATTAACTATATCGTGCCGTTCTTCTCCGTTACTTTGTTCGTTTCAGTGGCGGATTTTTGCGCACATTTTTTAGTACGACGGTTTCTTATTTGTGCAGTTTTGTAGTTCTACTTGCAATGTTCTGTGCTGTTTTTGGTTTAAACAAACTTGATATGTAGAGTCACTGCGACGGGAAGTGCCTTCAACTAGTTGCTAATTTAGATATGGAAGTGATGAGTTAATGATATGTTTACTTGCTTCATTTCAACAGATATTGCAAATGGTTTTTTCATATTGTTTTCCTCTAAATTCATTCAGTGCCTTCAGTCAATTTTTTGAGAGCAATTGAACCATAATCGTGTTAGTAAGGAACATAAATAGTTACGGAAATCTATTTGTAGGTATTGTGAAAGCATCTATACTTATTATTTTTTTCAATGAAAGGTTTTTTACTTACTATGTACCAAATCGTAGCTTTGATAAACAACGTGTCGGAGTTGGTGTTTCAACTGTTAAAACAAGAACCAACCTAAGTTCTTCTCTTTCATTTGGATGGATTTTGGAGCTTTCTGGTGTAGTACTAGTGCAAAATAATTTGTAGATCTCCTGGAAACAGAAACCAATTAACTAGGTTTCCACTGATTTAAACAGATTCCAATCCACTTATTGTATGTCTAAGGGCTAAAATATTTTTATTTCTGTAAGCTTTAGGTAATCCCTTTTAAATTATATCCCAAATATATCTGTCATTAAACAGCATTTGCAATCATATAAATTTATTTGGCATATGTATATTTTCAAGCAACAACTTTGTTGGCATTATGTGGGTAAATCACTCTTTTGGTAAGAAAACATATTAAAGGATAATGATTTTATCCTTCAACTTGAGGCTTCTGGGATTATGATCCCTTTGGTTCTGATTATAAACGTATTTTCCAATTACAACCCAAGAAGTAATAGGTACTTGAACATGCACTTGGAAACCCCGTATTTGCTAATTGAAATGTTGACCTACTTCCACAAAGATATATTGTTTATTCTTTTCAATGTGTTGATAGAGCATAATAAAACATTCATGTTGTCCTGTCCTCTAAAAATACAAGAACTTGGAAAAAAGGAATTATTTTTATTCAAACATCTCCTTTTCCCCTTTGATTTGTCTACTTTCATTTTTTTTTTGTTTGGATTCTACTCATAATTCTTTCTTTTTGTTTACTTCAGGATTTCTATCATCTTGGCAGAACATGAGTAGCTTGGTGGAGAGGCTTCGTGTAAGATCAGATCGCAGGCCAATTTATAATCTTGATGAGTCAGATGACGATGCTGATCTTTTGCCAAGAAAATCTGGGACAACACAGGAAAAGTTAGAGAGAATAGTGAGAAGTGATGCGGTATGTTACTTCCTTTTTGCTTTAATGATTTTCATTTGAGCTAGTTTTGTATATAGTTCACTGCACTGCTCAATGCTTTGGGTGGTGAGTTAATAGGCAATATTTTACTGTAACAAAATAAACTCATACTTCTGTGCTGTTGCCGTGTATTAGAATTTTGAGTCTTATTTGAGTAGTTGTTGATAATTTTAAAATGTTCAATTTACAACTCTTCTAAGCCCGTGTAGGGTGTCACTAAGAGATAAAGATTGACCATTAGTTATTATTAGTACTTTTTCCATAATTCTGACCGTTTTACCAGCTAAATCCCAGTTAGCAAGCTAGATGGTAGGCTTTTGATTTTCTTTCCAGTTATTTATAAGGTGCTAAATGCACAACTCACTTGAACTAGAGGTGCAGAGTGATAGATACGTGTATAGGCTTTTCCTTTTTTGTAGTATTGTTATATGTACCCTCTGCTCCACAAGGTCTGTCTATATATAAAGACAACCTTCCTCTTGTAGTTGACTTATCAGAATAATAATTCAGTTAGAATATCTCTCTATCAAACTGAACTCTATCATGAGTCTTGGAGGCATTTGCTTCATTGACGGGGCAGCACCTCAACCAGCAAAAAGGTTCGGATCCCTTTTAGCTTCTTGCCTCAGAATGTTAGAGATGCTGCTGACTACACTAATATAGCTTATTTTGCAACATAGATTTAACCCATTCTGAGAAATAACAGGGAGTTGTCGTCTTAGCTTCTTTGTAAAGATATGATTGTGGCTATTTAAGAATCAAGACTTCTTTTTGTTGGATATTAAAAGAGATTTGTTGTTTCTTTTCCTGATTTTTTTCATTCATTTGGTTTATCTATTGAGTTTACCAGTCTCTTCTCTTGTAGTTTTCTTTTTCTATTATCTAACAAAGTTCTGCTATTCAGTGATAAAATAATGAAGGTTTTATGTTATTATACGTTAAGAATGTATACTTTATTCATGTTAGTAATACCAGTTGTCGTCTATCTGTAAATGTTGTGTATTTAACTTTTTAATATAGTTTGCTTGATTGCAGATTTGGGTTTATTGTTTTACACTAATAAATGTTTTGCATGCATTATCCTCCCGTTTTTATTTTTCACTTTTTCTCAACAGAAAGAGGATTTATGTCAAGCCTGTGGTGAAAATCAAAATATTGTGAGTTGTGAAACTTGCACATATGCTTACCATCCTAGGTGTTTACTTCCACCCCTTAAAGGCCCCCTTCCAGACAATTGGAGGTGCCCTGAATGTGTAAGTGTTTATATTTGGTAGCAGTTGTAATAGATTTCTTCTTTACTGATAGACAATACTTATCTATGTGTGTGTATTTTGCAGGTTAGCCCACTTAATGATATTGACAAGATATTAGATTGTGAGATGCGACCTACTACAGCTGCTGACAATGATGCCACGAAATTAGGGTCAAAACAAATTTTTGTCAAACAATACCTTGTTAAATGGAAGGGCCTATCATATTTGCATTGCACATGGTAAATTTGTAGGAACTCACCCTTTACTGTGTTACACCTTTCCATTTGTCTAGTAAACCTTCTGCATTCTTATTATTATGTGTTACTTTCATTCCTCACTTTTGTTCTATCTATTTATGCGTTGACTTCAAATTTTTTATTTTCAGTATTGTTATGCAAGTTTTTTTGCTTTTGAAGCCTCCTTTTAAGATTTTGTTTTCTTTCTATTATTTGTTATTTTGTTTATTTTCTCTTAACCTGCTACGTATATTTATTTTTTTTTTCTTTAGGGTGCCGGAGAAAGAGTTTCTGAAGGCATTTAAGACTCATCCTCGTCTAAAGACAAAGGTGAACAACTTCCATCAGAAAATGGCATCTATCAATACTTCTGATGATGACTTTGTTGCCATTCGACCAGAATGGACTACAGTTGACCGAATACTTTCTTGCAGGTATTTTAGGCGACAGTTAGAAACTTTAACAGGAATTCTAATGATGTTAGTGTGTTGCCTGACTTATGTGAGGGGAGATTCAAATTATCATTCTTGACTTTGGTCGTTGTATGTGTTTGTGTGTATGTCAGTTTTAAGGTTAATATTTTGAAGCAGTGGTTTTGAACCTTCATTTTGCTCTTAGTGCTTCTTTAATTCTAACCCTCTTTTATTAGTGATGAATCATACTGGATTCTATCCTAGTCAAGTAATGGATAATAGTGTAGTATCAGCCGAAAGGAAATTCTTTTCGTATCTTTTTTTGGAGGATGTGTTCGATGTCTAATTGTATTTTTCTGCCTCCTCTTTTTCTTTTGCACTTCTCTTTTCATTTTACTGCCCCTCCCCCTTAAAAAAATAACCTAAAAGAATAAATGGCATCATTTTTTTGTTATAGATTATGACAGAATGATGACACTGCTATTTGCAACCTAGTGTCTTAATAGTTTCCTTAATCTTTACCCTATTTCTGCCTCTAGGAATGTTGGTAATTGCATGTTTTCCTTGACCGTGTTGTTTAAATGGTACAGGGGTGATGATGATGAGAGAGAATATCTTGTGAAGTGGAAGGAGCTTCCATATGATGAGTGCTATTGGGAGTTTGAATCAGATATTTCTGCGTTTCAGCCAGAAATAGAAAGATTCAATAGATTGCGGTCTAGATCCAGTAAATTTTCTTCAAGTAAACATAAACAGAGTGTCAAGGATGATACTGAATTGAAGAAACAGCAGAAAGAATTTCAACATTACGAACACAGCCCAGAGTTTCTCTCAGGTGGTATGTTATTTTAAGTTATTTATTCTTCTGGAATGTTTTTCTTGATTGGATGGTCAGGATTAACTGGTTTCATTTTTACCTTAATGTAGGTACATTGCACCCATATCAGCTTGAAGGCTTGAACTTCTTACGATTCTCTTGGTCCAAGCAGACTCATGTTATACTTGCTGATGAAATGGGGCTTGGTATGTAGTCTCTTTTTCTTTTTGTCTGTCTATTTTTCTCATTCTTAAGTTTTGGTTATTAAAATGTTTAGGGGGAGGGGATTTTACACCCTTTCTGAAGCAAGGGCATGCTACAAGCCTCAATGAGTTTAGGCACATGCCTAAGCGGCAAAATCAAGTTTGGAAGGTCTACATGTGCAGGAATAAAGAATAAGATAGAGTGAGTTAGTTAAGAGATATGCCGGGGATGATAGAGAGTGAGTTAGAAATATCTTATATGATTACGAGGATTCAAGAGCAGAGGGGGCATTGAGATTAAAAGAATTTTGAAGAATAGAGGAGTGGTCTGGTTGTAGCAGGGGTAACCCTTGGAGGACAGGTTTTTTCCAGTTATTGTTGTTAAAAGTGTTTTCTCATTCCATTCTATGATTTCGGTGCATAACAATGGGGGCTTTTAGTGGTGCATAATAGTTGAACCTTTCAATCAAAGTGCATTGATCAACCAACCCTGTTGGGTCTATTCCCTTCTTTTACTGCTTGTGCTTACTCCCTCTAACCTTGATTTTGAATTTCTGGAAAAGTATATTATTGCACCGTTATAGCCGGCTTTTTCACCTGCAGGCAAAACCATACAAAGTATTGCTTTCTTGGCATCCCTTTTTGAAGAAGGTGTCTCCCCACATCTGGTGGTTGCTCCACTTTCAACTCTGCGGAATTGGGAACGTGAATTCGCAACATGGGCACCTCATATGAATGTGGTATGTATACCAGGATTTTCTCTGTAACATGTGATGTAGGTAGTTACTCTTTTAATTATGTTTGTTTGTGCAGCTATTGTATGTTGGATCTGCCCAAGCTCGTAGTGTAATAAGAGAGTATGAATTTTACTTTCCAAAGAAACAGAAGACTATCAAGAAAAAGAAATCTGGTCAGCTAATCAGTGAAAACAAGCAAGAGAGGATTAAGTTTGATGTTCTTTTGACATCGTATGAGATGATCAACTTTGACACTACATCACTAAAACCTATAAAATGGGAGTGCATGGTATGATTCTATTTGCCATTATACTACTGATGCCTCTATTACTTACTCTTCTTATTTCTAGTTTCTTCGTAATGCTGATAACCTGATATATATGCGTATGCAGATAGTTGATGAAGGTCACCGTCTTAAAAATAAGGATTCAAAATTATTTTCCTCACTGAAGCAATATTCTAGCAGGCATCGTATCCTCTTGACAGGAACTCCTCTTCAGGTTCATTGTAATTTTTCGTTGTGGTTTATTGTGGGTTTATGCCCTAATTTTCAATTAATTATTTGTATCATATTTTTGTTTTGTTTTTTGTGTTGACTGGCTGGATTTTGTTTGGAAAATTGTGTTGTGGTTTTTGACTAATACTAAGTTCCTTGTACTGTACTTGGGTTTACAAATTGTTAGAGGATTGTTGAATTTCAAATTACGCATATATTTCCCTTAAAAGCATGTATTTAGGTTTTTAATATACCCAACTTTAGATTCCTTGATTGTAGCATCCATCAACCAGCCTAATATTTTTGTTTCCTTAACTTGGAAATTGTCTCTCCAATATATATGTGTTTGTATTGGCCAATGGTTATGATACGGTGCTTTTGAAGACATATATTGTTATATTGTACTATTATCATTGTAATTACAATTGCACGGATGCAATCACACATGTCCACTTCACACCCATACTGGTTCAGGTTGTACCTGCCCAGTTTTGAAAATCTTGATTTTAGGCTCAATTTCTTTTTACAAGCTTGGAAAGTGAAAATAATTCCGTCTCATCGTCCCCCAAGTCAGAATTTAAAAATAACAACGTATAGTTCCTCCCTGATCTTCATGTTTGGATTTGCTCTAGTATATTCCTCTACCCAGTGCCGTGTCTCCTCGGTGCTAGCTTGGCCTAGAGGTGGTGGTTCCCTTGTCTCTATTAAGTATTCCAGTAGTAGGTTGTGCTTACAGCATTGTCTCCTCTCATGTCCTCTACTCTTTCTCGTTTAGTTTCATGTCTTGTTGGGTGCAATGGCCCAAAGATAGATGGAAAATGATGTCACTTTCTTTGTACTGCTTATTTTGAACTGATGGTTTTTCACGTTTCAGCTCATGACTGACTTGCTTGGTTTTATTGTGCTAATATCTGTTTTAAATTTTTGTTCATGTGAAAATGTGTTACGTTGTTTTAATTATTGATCACATCTTACTATTTATAATGAGATTTGATTTATGATTTAGAAAACAGATATTCTGAGTTGTTATTTGAATCTTGATTTGATAACCTTGAATAGATAATATAATGTGGATGAATTGGCAAATGGCAAAGGGTAAGTCTAAGAGGAGGTGCAGCTGTGTACTCTCAAGAGATTGAGCTTTCTCACCTTAAGGGGCACATTGAATCACACCTTTATTTGTCAACAGTTAAATAAGTTAACCGAAAAGTATATTCCACCACCAATAAGAGCTCAACCTCTTTGTAGATTTGCCATTCTTTGAAAGAATACCTAAAGTCAGATTATAATGCCTATGCTTTTTATGAGGCTTAACTAAGTTTATATGTTGTATCTCTGTTCACAGCAACAGTCATACAGCCTTTTTTAATAAATTAGTTTCTGTTTTATTTCTGGGTTGTGAACTCTACTTGTCGGGTATGCTTTTTACCTTTTAATGCATGTTATTGATTTTAAGTGTGGTTGCATATCTGTTGGAAGTTTAAATGTACCAATGACAGTTTGTCTGTTGCCTCTCAGAACAACTTGGATGAGCTTTTTATGCTTATGCATTTCCTTGATGCTGGGAAGGTTAGTATGAGGAATGCTCTATAAGATAAACCGTGATTTTAAGTTACTGAATCAGCTGATGAAAGTTGAGTATCTTACGAACTTTATTTTTTAATGTTGGCAGTTTGGAAGTTTAGAGGAGTTCCAGGAAGAGTTTAGGGATATCAATCAAGAGGAGCAGATTTCAAGGCTTCATAAAATGTTGGCCCCACATCTCTTGCGAAGTATGTATCTTTTCTTATGCTAATTGTATGTTGTTTAACATGTTTCTTACTTGATAACATAAACAGTAAAATTCAGGTTTTGTGGTACTTCGTTGCAGTTTGTCAAATTTACCAGATCTTTGGTGTCAAGAAGTTTTTCTTGTAAAGAGCAACCTAGAATTTTGTTTAATATTCACTTCAGGAGCATGTATTGCATCAAGCTTATCAGTCAATATTAAGTAAATGACTTGATGTTTATTTTCCTTTCTCAATCTGCACTCTGAAGTAATCTTGTTCTTGTAGAACATTTGGTCTCTGCTATCATTCTGGAGTGAAGTGATAGGATACTTGTAGAAGTTGTTGATCTTTTTATGCATATAGGATGTTTATCTATCTCTCAACCAGAAGAATAGTAACTGACTGTTGTTACAGTAATAGCAGTTTTTGGAATGATACATGTTGGAATTGGTCCATTAATGTCTTGAATTTTCTTGTAGTCAGGGATTGATGTTTAATTGCTGAAGGATATTAATATTGTTTGGCCTAATGCTAGGACTCTAACTTGAATTGCAGAGGGGATACTGTAGAATCCTATAAATTTGATGTGGTGGTTTTAATTTTTGTATTAATGGAAATTTCAAGAGAGCTCTCAGACCTTGTTATATATTGTTCTGTTGTTGTCATATAAATAAACTAAGTTGGTGTTTGTTTATAGAAATGTGATTTGCCAAGTTCCAAATTCAAATTTTTAATGGCCCTGCAGGAGTGAAGAAAGATGTCATGAAGGAACTACCTCCTAAAAAAGAACTTATTCTACGTGTTGAGTTGAGCAGCAAACAGAAAGAATATTATAAGGCAATTTTGACCCGCAATTATCAGATATTAACTCGTCGTGGTGGTGCTCAGGCAAGATTGATGCTTTGATGAAACTGACTATTTTGTTTATTACTAATCTTAGCTTCATAAGTAAAAAGACAATACATCTTAATGTTATTGGTGTTTGTTTTTTATATGCATATGTTTTTGAATCAGATTTCTCTTATCAATGTTGTTATGGAATTGCGGAAGCTCTGTTGTCATCCTTACATGTTAGAAGGAGTCGAACCAGATATTGATGATGCAAAAGAAGCATACAAGTAAGCTCTAATGTCATTATTATAGACTGTTATTATGGCTGTTGTTTGGAAATATTGGGTTCTCTGCTTATCTGGGGCTTAATCTTGTTTCTTTTTAGTATTGAAATTAGTAGCTTTTGCTTTTTGTAAATTGTAACTGAAGTGAAATTAGGTTATCATTTTGGAAGGCATCATTTTGGTATAGTTTGTACTATACTTGGATTTAATTAATGTTCTTATTGATTTTGCTGTTCATTTCCATTTGACAGACAGCTATTGGAATCATCAGGGAAGCTGCAATTGCTGGACAAGATGATGGTCAAACTTAAAGAGCAAGGACACAGAGTCCTTATATATTCCCAATTTCAGCACATGCTGGACTTGCTTGAAGATTACTGTACTTACAAGGTATTAGGAGGTTATTGTCTTATCAACATAGTTGTTTCTGGAGTTGATTGCTTTCGGTATAATATTCAGCTTGTTTTTCTTTTCCTTAGAATTGGCAGTATGAAAGGATTGATGGCAAGGTTGGTGGTGCTGAAAGACAAGTTCGGATAGATCGATTTAACGCCAAAAATTCTTCAAGATTTTGCTTTCTTCTTTCTACTAGAGCTGGGGGACTGGGGATAAACCTTGCAACTGCTGACACGGTTATTATATATGATAGGTGAACTTTTAAATTCCTGTGATTCTTTTTGTTTCTCTTTAAATTACTGTCTGAAGGTTTTTCTATTTTTTGGTTAAAACATAAACTATATCTTCACTTTTCACAATTACTGATCCTATCTTCATTATTTTTACATTTTCTACTGGAAAAAATAAATGAAAATAGCTTTATTGGTGGCTGGCTGTTCATTCTCTTTCACTTTCTTGCTATTTTAGGTGTTTTTTCTTTAGTCATTGTTTTGAGAATGACACTTCTATTGGTTATACATGTGAGTTGTGACAGAGTTATCTTAAGCTCTACTTTTTAATGCTATTAGACTGCTAATAGCATACTTGTGTATGAAAAGGTTGAACTGCTTTGGGTTTTGTTAGCTTGTACGCATGGTGAATTCATATATGGTTATAGAAAGTTAGCTGGCATTTGAGACAGCAACCTCTTGATCGTGTTGTCTTGCTTTTCTATGTTTGACATATAATATTGGTTGGGTTTCCTTTAATATCTTACTGAATATTTTTTAGTGTTTTTGGAAAGATGAAATAAAATGAGGTCCAAAAAGAAGAAGCATAATTTTAAGGGAACACAAAGCTCTCCGGAGCCATTTTTTTGTATATGTTTTACCTTCTCCTGTTTAAAGATATGAGGATAGATGTAATCTGATGTACTATGATTGGATAAGGATGTGTGATTTATATTGAAAGAGAATTCAAAATTCTTGGATGTGTGATTTATATTGAAGGGGAATTCAAAATTCTTGTATTGCTTGTTCTAGTAATTCTTTTAGAAACGATCTAAATAGAGCTGGTGGCTATTTTATGACCTATTTGTGTTTATGTATTCTTTTAAGGTGCTTTTTAATTAAATGATATGTTTAGAACTTTACAATGATTATAAATTATTAAAACACCCATCAAAAGAGCCCATAATCAATAGCTTCTGAAGAGAAGCTTTATAAAACTGTATCATGTATAATCACTTCTTTTTATTCTTAAATAACATTCCCCAAACTATATCATGTATAATCACTTCTTTTTATTCTTAAATAACATTCCCTAAACTATATCATGTATAATCACTTCTTTTTATTCTTAAATAACATTCCCTAATTTAAATAAATTTGCACTAGTTCAAGCACATACACTGGCATTTTCTAGATTCATTCATGGGCACCTCCAGAATGCTTGGATAAAATGTTATGCACAATCTGTATACTCATTTGCCCGTGTCCATATAAATGGATCCTTACAATAGTTTAGGGAATGCTCTGCGACATCTGGGCTGAAGTTAAACAACAGGGATCCTCATCATAGTTTTTTTTTGTGTGTGTGTGTGTGTGTGTAGGCAATCCATATGATGCTGAAAGATTAATCTTCTATTTTGGTGTAATTTAATCCAATTTTTCCTTTAACTAATTGATTGAAACATTATTCTGTAGTGATTGGAATCCTCATGCTGATTTACAAGCTATGGCTAGAGCTCACAGACTCGGACAAACTAACAAGGTTTGAGGTTTTTTCATTGGCATACAGTGTTGATTATTTTTGTTTCTGTTAAATGTTATAATGGTTTTGGCTTCGTAGGTGTTAATTTATAGGCTTATAACACGAGGAACTATCGAAGAAAGGATGATGCAGATGACTAAGAAGAAAATGGTGTTAGAACACCTAGTTGTGGGGAGGCTAAAGGCTCAAAATATCAACCAGGTAACTTAAATACTTTTTTTTTTTTTTTTACTTGTAAAGACTTCGTGTTGTAAAAGCTGATAACAGTTAGTAGTCTCGTTATTAAGGCAGCTTGAATTATGTTTGGTTAGTTGCTTTTTGCTTTTCTTTGCCTTTTTTACTATTGCTATGAATTGCAGGCAACAGGTGGAAAATGGATATTGACTAATAGTTGAGCATTGGAGACTGCATGCAATATCAATTTTTTCCTATTCATGCATGCTAATTTGTTGTCATTATTCGTAGTCACTGTCACTTGTTTACTCAACCTTCTGGTCACAATATTGGTCACAATATGGCTAATATATTATACTTGTATGCAGTTCTACTGGAATATGCACTAAAATCATTTTATTCTAACCTAATAAGTAAGGTGGGAGATAGGAACTGGGAAATTGTAGAAAATAGAGGGGCTAAGCTCCTTAGCAGAGATAAAGACTGAAAATGCAGAACGAAAAGGAAAAAGGACACAAGAGTTCAACATAAACACTGAATAGTATACTAACCTACCATTTACTAATCAATTACCTGCTCTTACCACATTCCTTGTCACACTTGCAAGATTTTTACAGCCCTTTACTATCCAAATCTCCCTTCTGGTCCTTACCTCACATTGTGCTCAAGGTGAATTAGGTCCTTGACACCCTATTTTTTTTTGAAGTTGAATTTTAGCTCAAGGTAGGTGGATTTGTGAATCATCCACGCTTCAAACCCAAAGCTCTAAAGCTATTATGCGAGTGGTTGTGTTAAATACCTTATAAAGATTTCTTCAGGATTGTTGGTTCGTGGCAAATTTTCTTGATCGATGTTCCTATGGGGGACAAAACCTGTAATATGCAGTGTGGCTGTTGATTTAGGACCTAGACAAGTAATTCCTGTTGGAAAGGAGAAGTACTAGAAGTGGATAAGGCATATATTCCTGAAAAAGATGATAACATTAACAAAGTAAAGTACTCTATTCTCTGTGCATACCCGAAGTTAATTCCTATATATATCAAGAATTATACTTGTTTAAATGCACTAATATCCTCCATAAAACAGATTTAGACTACAAAGTTCATATATTTAAAATTGAAAACACTGTATATAACAATAAATACATAAGCTTTTACATGGTCGAATGTTGATCTCTGTTTGTACCCCCGTTTTCATTTGTAAAATTACTGATTATGTCCAACTTGCAAATCTGTACTTGTTTGTGAATACTGATTGAGTTCAGGATAAATATGACATTTTGTTCAAGAGATTGAAATTTTCTGAAATTTTAAGGTCTAACGTGCGTTAGGAGTTTAAGCATCGAATGAAACAACAAATTGAATATTTGATCCATCAAGTTGAACATGTTAAAGGATTTGACGGTACCTTTTGACGTGCGTAGGAAGAATTGGATGACATCATAAGATATGGATCACAGGAGTTATTTGCAGATGAGAATGATGAAGCTGGCAAATCCCGCCAAATCCATTATGATGCTGCTGCTATTGATAGGTAAACAAGCATTTTTTTCCTCAAACGTGAAAATAGGAATATGCTTGAGAAATTTATTTCTTGTCTATTTTCTTAACAGATTGCTGGATCGTGATCAAGTTGGAGATGAAGAGGCCACTTTGGATGATGAGGATGAAGATGGATTTCTAAAGGCCTTTAAGGTTGACTGTGTCATTATCTTTCACATATATTTTTGTTCTCTAAATGTTTATTCAACTTTGATTTTTTAATTTTGGTTGGTAGTGAATTGAGAGATGCCCTTGGTTTCTATTGTTATTTATCATTTATAGTAACAAAAGTGAATGAAATTAGAGACTCTGTAAATCAATCAAAAGAGTATTTGATTTAGCAAGTAGAACTGGATTGGAAGATCCACTGCTGCCTCCCGACTTTTTCATTATGTTTTTTTGAAAGGATTTTATGGCCTGACTTCAGAATTTGCTGCCTTTGATGTGATGTTATTCTGCTGTTGCATCTTACGTAAATTCAGAAGTTCTAATATTCCCGATGGTTTCTTAAAGTATGGGTTCCTTCTTTGAGATTTAGGAAAATTTTTTACAGAAGTGCTTGCAGTTCTTGATAGATGATGGAGCACTCTGCCTCCATTACATTTTCCTGCAATGTCAACATTAATCTTGCCTTTATTACTACAAATTGCTTCATGAAATTTATGTACCGTTTTTCTTTTGATTCAGTTTTTCTGTTTGGGTTCTGTGCTTTTGGTTGACCGAGTGGATTCCACAATGTAGGTTGCAAATTTTGAGTATGTTGATGAGGCTGAAGCTGCAGCAGAGGAGGCTGCCCAAAAAAGAGCATTGGAGAACCTAAACAGTTCGGAAAGAACACAGTACTGGGACGAGTTGTTAAGAGACAAGTATCAAGAGCATAAAGTTGAGGAGTTCAATGCCTTGGGAAAAGGGAAGCGAAATCGGAAGCTGGTATTAATTCTAATATTTATGCCATTCTTTTAGAGTGAATTACACTCCTTATGAAATGCCAGCTTTACATTGTACTTATCTTTTGTTTAAAATATGAACGTCCGCTTTTAGACAGATTCAAGCATACAACTCATCATTTTTTTTTTATTTCTTTTAAAGTTCCATTAGATTCTGTTAAAAGAAAAGTTATTGCCAAAATTCTATTTACATTACCATGTTGTAAGGAATTAAATGTTATACTACCTTCTCTTGTATATACTCCTTTTCCTTGACCGATGCAAATATTCTGCATTTCATGTTTTTTTAATTTTATGACTGACATATCGTCTACACTCTCGCAGCTTTAGAAGTTTAAATATTGCAATTTTCTCTTTTCTTATTTTAAGGTTATCACACTTCCTACATTGACTGGGAAAAAGGTTAGATTATATAATATATAAATGGGGTGCAATCCTTATCTTACAAGTTGGTTTTGTGAGGTTGAGTTAGATATGAATCTACTTACTAAGATGGTATTATAGCTATTTAGAGCTTATCCTAGTCAAGTTCATTAGTTGTTGTGCCACTATTATTGGGCTCCTGTTAGACGGGCTCTTGTCAGATCAAGTACAGATATCTAATCCTACGCTCAATATGTTCATTCCTCATTATGAAGGGGTGGGTGTGTTGGAGATCCCACATTGATTTGGAAAAATGCTAGATTGTAATATATAGATGAGATGCAATTGTCACCTTATAAGCTGGTTTTTCGGGAGAGTTAGACATTGTTGGAATAGCTCCTTTGGATGGGGAGTTGAATATTGTGAGATTCCATTTAATTGTGTCAAATGATGTTCTGTTTTCTCTCTAATGTAGCTTTCAATGTTCCTTTCAATGTTGTTAAATAACTCTTCCTCTCTCTCTTTTGTTTCTTGTTTTAGAAAACTCTTAAAATACATCCACCCATACCAGGTTTTTCTTTAATTTTTTTTTTCTTGTCTTTCTTCCATTATTCTCTGCTTATTCTTCAACTGCCCTTTATTCTTCAGATGCTCCTCATATTCTCGTTGTGGCTATTCTGATTCTTGATCTGTTCAATGTTTTTGTGCTCGTCTTTTTAAATTTATTTTTCTGTTTTTAGAATTTCAGAATCATGTTGATCTGTACGTTTTTTTATCAAATACAATGTCAAGCGCCCAAAATATTTATGTTAGACTTGTGATGTTTTCTTGGATTTTAGTCTATGATTTTGTTTTTTTAATTTATTTATGCCTTTTATTCTATTTTTCTTTTTTTTAGTATATATATATTTATTATACTTTTTAGTCTTCTGTTGGCTATCATGCATTCTGCATTATTTATATGGCAGTTTTTCAGCTCAACACCACAGGATTGATAACCTTGGTTCAATATATTACATGCTAATGAAACCAAGTATTAACATTTACTATTTGGTATTTGTCATCTATGTAGCTAACTTTACCAAGTGGAAAAAGCTGTTGTTATTGTATATTGACATCCTGGGATTCTTTACACTTAGCAGTTTTTGTTTTTCTGGAGGGGGAAATTAGTAGTTGGTTAACTTTGTCTTTAAGTTTTCCTTTGTGTATCTTCTTTTAAGGTTGCTTTTGTTAAGGTAGTATCTATTATTTCCTGATTTTCCAGATGGTTTCTGTGGAGGAGGATGACCTTGCTGGTCTGGAAGATGTAAGCTCTGATGGTGAAGATGATAATTATGAAGCTGAGCTTACCGATGGCGATTCAAATTCCACTGGAACTGGAACTACTACTGCTAGAAGACCTTATAAGAAAAAAGCTCGTAGTACGTGTCATTTTTAATTAATTTTTTAGGTTTTTTATTGATGGGCCTAGATTATCTGCTTGTGAGGTTAATATTATTTAATTTATTAACAGCAGATAGCACAGAGCCACTTCCTCTGATGGAAGGTGAAGGAAAAGCGTTCAGAGTCCTTGGTTTTAATCAAAATCAGAGGGCTGCATTTGTGCAAATTTTGATGAGGTTGCTTTCTCGACATGCAGTCTTTATATGTTGAGTTGAAGAAGGGTTTCACATGACATGAACATATCTAGAGTTTATCTCACCCCCTCTGTGTATTGCAGGTTTGGGGTTGGTGATTTTGATTGGAAGGAGTTTACTTCCCGCATGAAACAGAAGACTTATGAAGAAATTAAAGAGTAATAACTTCAATTTTCTTTGAACCAGCACACTATATTTGGGATGTTTTAGACAATCATTAGTTTTTATTTTATGGTCACTTTCTTTTTCACTGGGCAAAAGAAGGGTGGATTTGATGTCACAGCTCTGCAGCTGTGCCAATGCATTCTTAACCATTTAGACACAAATTAGGTTGAGAATTGGAATGTTATTAGTACTTATTAAGTTCAATCTTCTCACACGCCTATATAGTAATGATAGCTTGTCTCTTCATTTGGGTACATTGTGTGTGAGGACGTTGCATTGTTTTTCTTTACTTTTTTCTTTCTTTTTTATTTTGGTGGCAGTGTGTTACATCCAAAACTTTTGGCCTATGAAACAGTATATAAAGGTTTTTAGAAATTGTGAAAGAATGGTATTATTCCTTTGGGAAACCCTGCATGATAATATACCCTTCACGTTTACATTAATGGGAGGATGAACAATCTTTGCAGAAAAGTAGTATGTTGGTTGCCTTTTAGTGGTCGATGTGAGATTTTTCGCTTTTTTCTTTTTTCCTTTTCTTTGTGCCCTTCCATTTTAGATGTGGTAATTATCTATATACGGTATGGATTTTTAACGTTTATTATTAAACTGAAGTCTTTCTTTCTGAATGAATTGATATAAATATATATTCTTATTTCAGTTATGGAACCCTTTTCTTGTCTCATATTGCTGAAGATATAACTGAATCCTCTACGTTCACAGGTGATAGATCTTAATTGCTATCATTATATTTCCCTCATTTGCTCTCCCCAGCCCCTTTATCTTTTTTATTATCTTCGCATTTTCTAATATTTTACTTTTTTACTTATAATTTTCCTGCAGATGGTGTACCAAAAGATGGACTACGAATCCAAGATGTACTTGTAAGGATTGCAGTCCTGCTTTTGATAAGGGACAAGGTAAGTTTTGACCAAACTTTCTGTATTTGAACTTTCGTTATTACTAGTGTTATCCCATTCCCCCGGTCTTTCTGCAATATGTACGTTGGTAAGAGTTTTTAGAAAGGCATTCTTGGTAAAAGAAATATTTCCAGTTTAGGGATAATTAACCACTCAATTGGATTGCAAGGATCAAAGAATTGTTAATGGGTAACCACATAATTAGCAGTTTGAGTGGTTAGTTGTTCCATACTGAATATATTTTTACCAAGATCTTTTTGGTGTTTTTATTTTTAAATATGCTTCTGGTATCATCTCATGTGAAGCTGTTCATGAGTTCAACTATTACTCTAAAATTTTTGGATAGCATCTGGATGCATGCCCAGCTATTAAATACTGCCACTATTCTATTCTCTATTTGCTCCGAGACCCTTGTGTATAGTGTTTTTGGAATGTAATGAACATGAAACTTTATGCTTCAATATTTATGATTTTAATCAAGTGAGTTATAAAAAGGGTTACTGTGAGTGAATAACTCCTTTTATCAGCTGTATTCTGTTAGTTTTTACAGTTGTCACTGTTAGGTTACTTAATCAATACAAAGTTTAGTATACTTTATGATTGAACCATGTGGTTCACCTATTTAAAAATGGTTAGACTTTCATTTAGTGCAAAACTTAGTTTCTTTTATAATAATGTGGCACTTTGTTTTTTGTTGATTGTGATAGCATGAAAATTTAAGGCATTGGATCAGTTTTAAATTCATCTCTCTCTTACAGGGTTCAGGCATTTTATTTTATTTATTGTTTTTGGCTGTGGTGGGCGGGTGGGGTTGAATGTGTTTTTGAATTTAAATGCCCCCTAGCTGATGTGCCTTTTTACTCTTGGGATGTGAAATGACAGGTGAAGTTTGCGTCACAACATCCTCAAACTCCATTGTTTTCGGATGACATCTTATTACGCTATCCAGGTTTGAAGGGTGCGAAGATATGGAAGGAGGAGCATGATTTGGTTTTGTTGCGTTCTGTTTTGAAGTATGTATTTTAATACAGCTATCTTCTAACTGTGTGATATTAGCCATTAAATATTTGTGGGTTTAATCATGAAAAAAATTTTCATGTTCGTTTTTCTATCTGCTTTGCTATGTTTGACTTGATTTGTGGTGATAGTTTTTGGTATTCTGAAGTTTTCTAGTTATAATTTGCTTGGATTCTTTTTTGTTGATGTATTCCTTAAACATAATTCTTTCTATATAAGGCATGGGTATGGAAGGTGGCAAGCGATTGTTGATGACAAGGATCTGAAAATTCAGGAGGTCATCTGTCAAGAGTTGAATCTTCCCTTTATAAACTTACCAGTTCCAGGACAAGTTGGCTCTCAGGCACAAAATGGTGCAAATTTGACAAATGCCGAAGTACCCAACAGTCAATCCAGGGAAAATGGTGGAAGTGATATACCAGCTGATGGTGCGCAAGGTTCTGGTGATGCCAGGAATCAAGCACAATTATATCAAGATTCCTCCATATTATATCATTTTAGAGATATGCAGAGAAGACAGGTTGAGTTTATAAAAAAGAGGGTTCTTCTTTTGGAAAAAGGGCTTAATGCTGAGTACCAGAAAGAATACTTTGTAAGTATCATGGCGTGTGAAATCTTTTAAATAATTTCCTTCTATATGGACTTACAGAGGATTAAATGATTATAAATTGATCATAGATGCATTGTTTTTTTTTTTTTATGAAAAGTTTCGTTAGGTGCGCTTCCAATCAAATGAACTAGTAGTTTGAGAATTTAGCTATATATACCTAGGATAAGAGATGAAGCAAAACAAACATGGAATTTTTTTAATGGGCTATGGAAGATAATGAAAGAACTTGTTAGAAAATGCGGGGGGGATTGCCATTTCCATTTACGTACCAACTTTAGATACGTGGGAACTTATTTTCTTGGCATTACTGATCGTTGTTATGGCTGAAAAAGTTGGGCATACACTACATTCTTTATTAATGACTGTTAGTGATCCTTGTCTATGTACTCTTTTTTTTTTGTATTTTTTTAAAATTATTCATAACATATAATGGAACACCATATGATCATTCTCCCATTCCTGAAGTATCGTCTCATTTTCCCATTCCTGAAGTATCGTCTCATTTTCCCATTCCTGTTAATTATATTCATTCTCATACTAGTTGGAACTTTTTGTTTACTTTGGTTTTAATTATTGCCAATGGTGCATCACACAGCATTACAAATCAATACAGAATGCATGCTTGTATCTGAAAATGTTTTCTTGACTTGCTTGTGGGCTTACATTTTAACTCATGAACTTTATTTGCAGGGTGATCCAAAATCAAATGACGAACTTAAAAGTGAACCCAAGGCTCCTAAATTAGAGGAAAATGAATCCCAAATAAATGATCAACTACCGCAAGTAGAAAAAATAGGTATGATTCTATTCTTGTTCATTGAATACATGTTGTCTAGATTAGACAAGCACTTACCTAGTTTGCATCAGATAATGGAGAGAAAATCTTGCGTACTCGAGTAGTTCTACTAAAAATTAAAATATGAATGAGTCACAGAAATGTAATGTGTTGTCGGATTGAACATTAAACAAATATGAATAGTACCCTCAGAATATGAAAATAATCTCTCCAGATGTTTTATCGATATGGTCAGTATTTCCTTTTTTTTGGGGGGTTTTTCCCCTTTCCTGTTTTTTCCCCTTTGATGTTTTCGTACCATCTACGGAAGCTATCTGCATACCCAACTGAGAAGGGGGAAAGAAAGACCATAAGACTTACTTGTAGTGCTGCCATTTTCTGCAGCTTCAGAAGAAATTTCGGCTACTTGTGATAGTGATCCCAATCGATTGGAGTTAGTTCGTCTTTACAATGAGGTAAAAGTACCGTGACCTGCACTTTACGAAGGATCACTTTCATTCAATTAAAGAGGTGGTGGACTATTTAGTATCCTACTGATTATTATTTGTATCAATAATATTTCCTGTGTTGGCAGATGTGCAAGGTAGTGGAGGAAAACCCCATGGATTTAGTTCAAACTTCTTTGGCAAGAGAACCAGCAGAGCTTCATGTTGGGAAGAATTTCCAACCACTAGAAACCATTTGCAAAGACATCAACAGAATTCTAACACCCACACAAGAACAATCTGCGGCAGATATTCCACAGTCAAATTCAGACAAAAAATCGGAGGCTTTGTCGTACGGCGAGATTTTAGGCGCCAAATCACTGCCAAACCCTCATGATACTGGCAAACCTGAAGACTCAGCAAACAATGAGAGTAAAGACATGATAATAGATTCTGAACCTATAAAAGCAAGCTGCTCAAGCCTGGCAAAAGATAAGAATGAAATTCAGACTTTTCCGGATGAAGAGAAAGGTAATACAGAAATGGATGAAACTATGACTGATGCTCAATAGAGTGAAAACCCGGAGAAATCTGATGCTGGGGCACTGTAATGGATGGTTAAATGCAAAAGTAGAAAGATATTTGTTGTACCGTGTAATCATAGTCAATGTTGTTTTAGCATATTAGCAATGAAGTGGATTACAAACAAAAGGCACTATAGCATATGGCGGTAGTGGTTAAATCCCTTGCTACTAACTCGGTTAGAAATTGTTCTTTTCCTACGTATTGCTGTTCGACGAGTTTATTTATTAAGGAGTCGAAGAGTATGATCAATTGTATACTACACGGCACGTTACCCTTTATTCTATTTGAGTGAGCAGAGAGCTGAGGAAATTTCCCTGAACCATTTTTACTTTTTCTATTTATCGGCTGGCAATTTTTTTCTTAACACGTATTTCAGTATGGAAGAAGATTAATTGGATAGAGACAAGCGATACATGAGGACGGCACATTTTGGAGATTTTATAACGGTGAGTCGAAAATAAAATTTACTAAAAGAGCAAGGCTTTGCATTCGGTTCTATTGCAGTTGTATTTTATGACGACGTGTAATTCTGAGCTCAATCCGTCGTGGTCTTCGTCGAACTAAATATTAAAGAATATTCCTTTTCTTCCCCGATTTCACTACAGCTCTTCCTACTTGATCGTAAATTTAGTTTTCGCTTTTTGGTTTTCGGAGTCAAAAGAAACAACGTATGATTAAGCGGAGCCGTGGATGAGTTCTGACTGTAGAGCATAACCAAGTAAGAAAAAGTAGGTCCCAGATTGCTATGGTCTCAATAGCTGTAGAAGATACTATGCAATGAAGAGGGTCTTCTGTGGTATGGGTGCTAAAACGTTCGTGCATGAGCTTGACCAAGATATCCCAAAAGGAAAGAGATAGAGAGCTCAACTACAGCTCCCTTAGTGTGGTTGATGTTGGTGACATCGTCTGCTAAAAGCTTCCCCATGTCACTTCTCAAAGAAGCCAGAGCTTTGTGGCTTCAGTTGAGTCCGTGGATTTGGATGCAAAATTATCAGATTCGAAAGTGTATGGCCTAACTTTTATCCACCACACAAGGGATTACTATTACTGGCTGCAAATCTTTTAGTAACTAATAAATTGCTTGTTTGTTTATGACTTTTTTTTTAATATCATAGAGTATTCTCAAACCTAAATGCTAAACTTAATTCCATTGCGTCATTTGAATAGTCATGTATCTTCACCAATGGAATGCCGACTGATCTTATCACATACAAAGCTGCACTTTTTAGCTGTCCTGCTCCCTTATCAGTCTGATTTAATGCTGAAGCCTGAAACAGTGCATAGGTTGTGAAGAATTGGAGCTGCAGTCAAAACGTAAACAATCCAGGCTTGGCTTTTTTGTTCGAGACTGGAACACTAACCCAATATTCTTTACTCTTCAACTTCTCATCTGTAACATAAATTGTAAGGGGTGCCTTGTAGAGATTATAATGATACATACATCTGAATGAACCCAGATAAAAGCCCTTCCCCAAAACCAGGGTAACCGCCCAACTAAAACCAAATTCCTTCACGATTTCAGTTGTGGGAAAAAGAAAGGTCATTTCATTGGCATAGTTACATATTGTTAAAAAATTTTAAGAAAAAAAAAACGTGTTTTTAGTTTATATATTTTATCAAATTTAGATTTAGTCGATTTTTTCATATTAATAAATTAGTCTAGAACTTCTAAAAAATTGTGAATTTAAGAGTAAAGAATAATTAATTTTAAATATTTATAAAAGTTAGAGAGCTAATTCCTCAATTTCAAAATAAAAGGATAGAATCAATTTTAACAATAAATTAAAAAAACTTAAAGCATAGTTTTCCTTTTTAAATATTAAGTAAAATTTAACAGGTAAAATAGGCTTTCGTCAGCAAAAGTTAATTATAACTCGAAGTATATGCGCAATTCTACTATATCATTAAAAAAAATTCTTTTATTTTTAATTGTTTACTGGTACAGAAACTTTTTAGTGTTTCAAGGTCACATTAATTATTCAAAGTCAATTTTATAAAAATGTAACCCTGAGCTTACTCCAATTAAGGTATTCAAAACTGAAATCAATAAAAAAATTGAAATCGATTAAAACAAGTGAACGAATCATCAACCACTTATTATATTTAAATACGGTGTTATATATCTTGAGTTAATCAGAAATTAACAAATGTAATTATTGATGAGTTGTTTTCTAGTTTAGTTGTACTTATAATAATATTATATTTAACAAAAATATAACAAATTATATTTCAATTTTAAATGACATTGTGCTTTACTTATGAATATGTGAATTGAAACTACGATATGAGCATAGTTATAGAAAAATAGAACAAGGGTCTTCATATAATAATTTTCCACTTAACAAGTTTTTATAGAAAGATATTTAACCATTTTATACTAACAAAAGCTAAAAATGGATCTACACCAAACCAATCATACTTTATATTAAATTGAAATAGTCCAATTCCACAATCCATGCCTTATGCTGAATTATTCTGTGTGCAGCTGCATTGACGTGACAATTGGCATAAAACAGAAATAATGGGCGATAGTAATTTGATCCTTTTAGCACTTTGTTAACCTTTTTAAGTAAAGGTGAATTAAAAGTTTAAACTTTGACTGTGATGGGTCTCTTGAGTTTACTGCCGCGCAGAAAAGCATTACTGTTTAGCTTTATCCAGAAAAAAAAGAGATCCGAATCCTTTATCACTAATGTGTATTTTAAATATTAAAACTGTGCAGCTATTGATTGGTAATTGATAATCCAAACCGTAATAAACATATTCAGACAACAAATTATAAAATTACTACAATATCAATAGTTAACTTTTAAGCTTATAACTATGCATTGTAATTTCTGAAATAATTTTACTTGAAACGAATCAAATACTAGACAAGTTGTTCATCGTGCATGCCATATCAGATTGTATATACTGCAACGTCAGTAAATAAAACTAAATGCATAATTTTGGCAAAGGCAAATTCTAAGGGGGAATCGTGTTTATTGTTATTCATTACTTAACATTAACAAAGTTGCATTCCCTGATCTCTCTCTAGAAATGTGACTAAAACTAAAGAGTTCAAGTGGCACCCATTGATTTAGTGAGTTCCACCTGGCCCTGTGTCTGTCTCTTCTCACTACAAGCATGACAGTGAATGAAGATTAAGGTCCAATTTGCAGGCCAACATGTCAACGGAGATCAAACAAAGCGATTAATAACTTGAAAATGCATTGCCGGACCCAAAGACTAGGACAACAATGCATTTGTATAAAAAGTTAGAAAGCCCTTGATAGAAGAACCCTACAGAACTTTGATCAGTACAAAGTAACCTGGAGAAGCTAAACTCTACAGTAAACTACAGGAAGACAAAAGTGGTTAAACACAATGAAAACTATAAAACTCATCAACATGGAAGCATATGTTGGTACGTGCTGCCAAATCTCCTATCACATAGATAACCCACCAGAGTAATTATCGCAAATGAGGTTTCCATCCAATAAATTCAACCTATCTTTCTCCTGTATAGCATGAACATAGGCACTGAATGAGTATGGGAGAGAAATGTTTAAGACAGGTGCAAGATAAAACAGCTGAACGATCAATAAATACTAAAATACTATATCGTAAGTCAAATGTCAAAATAACAGGATATAGTACACTATACACAAGTTATTATACCAGTCCAGGTAGACAAATTCAGATGGATTTAGCTAATATGAAAGTCAAAAAGGATGGTGGAAGTTGCTCTTATTTGACAGATCTACCAGAATGGACCCTAAGGAAATATGTGGCCCATAAATTTTAACAGGCAGGAAAAGCCGAATTTCACCAAATGCTCATAATGTAACATTTCAAGTCCTTTTCAGTGTGGAGTACAAACATAACAATGCTTACATATTATACAATCAAAGGAGAGTGAAATACAGCAAGTATGTGAGGCCAAGAAGTGACAATTATGATTGATGGGAATGGTGTCAGCTTAATCAAAAGATTCGCGTATATTAAGAGTGATTGTATCTAAAAGGATAGCTACAAAACAGATAGATCACCACCATGTGAATGTACCAAAATTTTTAAATAGTTAAAACTTTAAAGTCCCCCTTAAGCATGTGAGCACTTCGTGTACTCAATATGTTAAACGAAAAATACAGAAACATTTTTGGGAAAACCCTGTATATTCATAAATGTCATACCTGTTTCATCATTGAACTGACCAAGTCTTCTAACGAACCAAGATTACTAGAGAAATGACTATGTTGAGACTTCTGCTGGTTCAGGATATTCCCCTGATGTTGTTTGGATGAGATCTCTTCAGTTAATTCCACAAACCCATCATGCTTCATTTGTAAGGGATCACAAAAATTAAAGTCCAAGTTTCCATGTGAGGCTGGGTTTGTCACTGCATGGCCCGCTGGAACAGCAGCACCATTGACCGGAGTTAGTGAGTTAATTGATGCAAATATATTATTTGAATGATGAGTAGCATCCTGATTACGGTCATCCCACCCTTGAAATGGGACATTACTGCTTATATTCCCAGATCTGTTGGTTAAAGTCACTCCTTCAGAGTGCATATCTGACATTGAATCATGGGATTGCCTGGACAATGAAGTGATGGATGGACCACTCAGATTCCCACCTTGCATGGGTATAGAAGCCATGTTATCTGGAGTAGGTACATTTGTCTGATTAAAACATTCACTTGGAGGGTAAGAGTTTGTCTGGATCACGGATGGCTGCACAGCACTTGTCCAACTATCACTATATCTACCTTGATCCAGCAAAGGCAAAGAAAATTCTGAATGCTGAGAGGCTACTGAAGAAGATAAAGCTTCAATTCTTACACTCCCTTGTGTGCCTTGAGGGCATGGTTCCAACATCAAGGCATTGTTTGAGATACCTACGTCTGAAGTGCGAGAGACAGATGTCATTTTTGGCCTTGGATCCGGGAGTTTATTTGAGATGGGAAAATTTGTTTTGGCATTAAAAACAGTGGTCAAATTTTGAACAGAAATGACACCCTTATTGTTTTGAACAGGCATTGGCATTCCCTGAACACCATTCTGATTAACAGGAGCCATGGCTGACCGGAACTTCAGATGATCATTACTAGTGTTGTTTAAATTTTGTGACTGACTCAACTGAAGAACTCCAGAAGGAAATGCATGCACATTCAAACCAGCAGGAGTGTTCAATCTATTAATTATCCCACCAGATGGAAAGGATCTAAAACCATTGTTATGAAGCTGTCCAGAACCACTCAATGTCTGTAAATGTCCAACCCCACTCACAGAACTCATTCTCAAATAGGATGGATCTGCACCCCCTAAGGCCGCCACCATATTAGCCTGTTGGTTAGCCACGCAACTAATTCTCTTCAGATAAAGCCTATACTTCTGCAGCCATTTCATAAAGAAGAAACATTCAGCAAATGAAAAGGTATATGTTACAGTAAATTAAAACACAAAGGACTAGAAAAATGCCTGCAGATGGCTCGCCACATTCTCCCTTGTAAGCTTTTCAACATTCATCAAATCAAGAATTTTTTTAGGTACAGCCTCTGCCAGCAAAACAACAATATCATGAGGCCGAAATACATACTAGTAAGGGAAAACTACATGTCACAGCATTAAATTTGAATACTTGTGACCTTACATTCCCAAGTGTCACTTAAAATAAGGAAGAGTGTCGAGAAAATAATTAAGAAAATATATATGTTCTGAACATTAAATTGATGGTGCTAACATCAAACCAGATATCAAAAAGCATCTTGAAAACAACAACAAAATTGAGAACAATGTGAATAAGCTCATAAAGAAATTGATAAAAGTTATAACAGCTGTTTTATTCTGTAAAAGAGTGAAGAACATACTGTCAATGCCTAGCTGATTAACAGCAGCAACAAACTTGCGGTGCAGCTCCACAGACCAAACAACCCGAGGTTTCTTCTGGGTTGACGGGTCCTCATTGTCATGATCATTCTCCTGCTCCTCATCTTCATCTTCATCTTGATCCTTCCGTTTCTTAGTCAGCTTCTCATTTTGATCTGAATTTACAGCTCCTGATGATCCATGTCCATTGCCACTATCAGAAGTGGGTTTGTCTAAGTTGCTTGTTTTGTTCTTCTCCTTTGAGTCAAACTTCTTCCTTCTGATTACATGCTGCCAGATGTTCTTGAGCTCCTCCATTCTCACGGGTTTCAGCAGATAATCACAGGCTCCATGAGAAATCCCTTTCATCACCAGCTTCGTATCACCATTTGCAGACAACACTGAAATAAACATTTCATAACACCAAAGGTTCACCAAATAATCATTAAAGCTGCGTAAATAACTCAAAACAGCCCTCCTAAATAAGTTTATTGGCACATCACATTTTCACATTTATCAAAAACCAATTATGAAACTTAAAAAATTCTACTGTAGGACTGGACTATTTATACAAAAATATAGTACACTTGAATATTTTTTTCAAAAAGAAAAGAAGTTAGAAAAGTCATTATTTCACATATAAATACCTTAAATTTCTAACTTGATTAATAATTATAACAATAATTGTTAATCATCAGTTAGCAATGGTGAAATAATGAGAGTCAAAATGAAGAAATGGTGAATATTAACAACTGAAGATCACATATAAGCATACAAGATCCTCTCACTCACTTATGACAGGAAGGTCCATCTCAAGTCCCACTAGCTCAAGCAGCTTAAATCCATCCATGTCTGGCATATGCACATCACTGATTACCAGGTCAAACTTGTCTTTGTGTTCTCTCAACAGTGCCAACGCTGTTATTGCTTGATTTGTTGTAGTTACTGCAAACCCATCCATAACCAAGATAAATATCATTTTGAAAGAGTAAAGTGGCTCATTGCACACACATCCATAGCATAGACAGTTACAAAATTAATGTTCATCCAAGTGCATATTTGAAAATTTGTTAAAGATGGAAGAATCACGTTTGGGATGTGGAAAGCTACAATTATTAGCTTCTGAAATCACATCCAAAACGTGGATAATCATGTCCAAAAAATGAAGCCAAACACGCTACAAAATACTCATCCCAGAGAAATACTCAGATCCTGCGTCGAAATCAATCGAGGCATAACAAGCAGTTAAAAAAAATACCTAGCCTATAACCTATAACAGAAGCTTTGTCTGCAACAATTAATGAAGTTGGCAGTTCACTGTAGTATTCTCTATAAATAATTTCATTGGTAAAAGTATATCCATTTTAAACTACCACGAGCAAAAGAATCTGAAAGAGAACAAAAAAAATCTAAAAGAAATAACAAAGAACAAACCAAAACCCTAAATCATGAATAACAGCAAGTAAAAGCAACAGTAGAAGATTCAAACCATGATATTGACATTTCCGGAGGAGATTTTCCAAAACCACGAGGCAGGTGGGGTCATCATCGACGGCGAGTACACGCATTCCGACCGGAAACTCTTCGCCGGAATCACTCGTTCTCTTCTCCACAGTCATTTTCTTCTCCAAACTTCACAAATACCACTTCTGTGCCTGTGGGTCAGAAACCAAACCCCAGAAAGAAGCTATGAAACAGAAGAGGCAGGGAAAACAATTGAAAAAAAAATTGAAAATTGGTGGGGAATAAATAGCAATTGTGAGGACAATGTGAATGAATAATTGAAAAGAACAATAAATGCAAGGAAGGAGCGAAAAAGTTGGTGTCTTTTTGTGCTTATGTGGGTGTCAGCGTGCAACAGTGGAAGGAGAAAGTGATGGAAAGAGAGAGAAAGAGAAAGTAAAACTATTATTGTGTGTTCCTATTCACAATCCAAACTTCTATACACATAACTATATCACTAATTTATATTATTAAACATCCTCCACTTTTTTATGCTAATCTCAACCTTTTTTAATCTAATTAAATATTTCTACTTTTAAAATTTAACAAGCTTGGACCCTATCAATTTTATTACCTAGAAGCCATAAATTATCATATTTTACTAAATTCAATCAATTAATTTGGCTTTTACTCATCAAATTTTATTCAAAGATTTTGTCTTCAAATCTTAATCTTGTCTCTTGTAATTTTTGTATATCTTATGCAGGTTTTTATTCATCTCTAAAATTTTAGAATGATTCTCTTCCAAGTTCTTTTCAAACAGTACTAAATTTTTCTTAAATATGATTATTGCACTGGTCTTAATCACAATCTTATAGTGAAGCCAAATCTTAAGATTTGTGAGTAAAAACTTGCGCGTCGTCAGCACGCGCTCGAAAGAGAACCGAATCCAATCAGAATATATTTTCTCTTTCTTTGGACATTAGACGGTGCTTGGATAGAAACTGTCTTCAATTGATCCAGACCTTTTGGCTTTTCACTATAAATTTATATTAATATTATTCATTTCTTGCAATTTTCAATTTATTTTTGTAATATGTCATAAAAATAAGAATAATTGTAACAAAAGAAAAACCAGATTGGAATGAGAATTCAGAGTCAATTCTTTTTCATTGTCTTTATAAAATCGTAAGAAAACAATATGTATGATACTAGGACCAATTATTTATCGTGAAAAACAATAGCTAATATCCTCGAAAAAAATTCATTTTCGGAATAAATATAATTACCTCCTGTTAACATATTATTTATGATTACATAATTCACCAATAATTATTTAATTGTCCAACTATAATACTACAAATGATCTACCAACTTTGGTGATAATGAATTGTTTTCGAAGAATCTAACCGAGTATTTTTTTTTTTAATGAAATTTTCTATACCAATTACATTTTTAATCCATAAAACTGGAATCTTTGTTCTCACCTTGTGTTTACTACCACCCATATTAATAATATACTTTTCAAAATCAACATCGAGAACATAATTTCCGTAAAATAGCTAGATCAATTGATGCTTAATTATACAAGATTATCGTATTTTTTTAAATCTTGTAATTTTGTACAAGATTATTGTTTTCAATCTCTTTCTCATTAATTATACATATTCTTACATTAGTTTAGAGCTAAGGGTAAGTAGAGTTAAGCATAATCTTTATTTTTCATTAAAGTTGTGTTGTTTAAGTATATGCAAAGTGAATATCAAATTTTAAGTATAATTTTTTTTTTTCAGGATAATTGGTTCTTAAAATGCTTGATAGTGAACTACTTCGCATTTAAAGTTGTTTTGAATACTCCACACAACAAAATAAATAAAGATTGTCTGACGTTAATGCATGTAGTTTCCTTTTTATTTCTACTAATTATAAAATTATTAGAATTCTATTAAGAGAAAAATCAAAGTCAAGACGACAATTTTTCTCCTTGAAGGTCATAATTTCCTCCATCAGATCTTCTTGTCCATGATATGGTCAAAGTAATCACTCTCCATCAAAACAAAAATCAAATCTGTCTCCCCAAATCATTCATTTGAAAGTCTTGAAAGCATATATGATAACATAATTCTAACAAAATACCTTGTAGAAAATGAAAAAGAATATGTGAGAGTTTGGAAATGTCTTAGAAATGTAGTCCCTACAGTGAAAGAAGAAGAAACTCATAAAGATGTACAAGAATAAAATGCTCAAATAAATTGTGAGGAAAAGCATATAGAAATTTAATTTAAAGAATTTGTTGTTAAGAAGTGATAGACTTAAGTTTAGAGAAAAAGTGATGATTAAGAAGTAATAAGTTTTAAGTTTTGTAAATAAATGGTGATTAGGATGAGGTGAAAAAAAAAAAAGTAGAATTTGAAGAAGATATAATGATTAAGAAGTGAAAAAAAAAAAAAAAGTGAAAGTTTGAGAATATTTGTACGCGTATACAAACTATTCAGGATTTTTACACATACACAACTATTTAGGATTCATTATCTATGATGTCACAATTTATCTTTTCAGATTATTGGTAGCTTTGAGTGTCTCACCATTTTTTTTGTTTTTGTTTTTCTAGAGGGACATTTGAAATTCTATTTTTGTCATAATTTTTTTTTCAAATAAATCCTAACAATAACAAATGAATTTTGTTGAAATTACTACCCACGTAATATTTTTTTCATTGTTCTGAAATAATCTGCCGAACACATACAATGAAACTCCTTTGCTAACCCGTTCTATTATAAACAATTTAGTTTTAACTAGTTGAACAGGATAGGAATTAACTTATGCATTTCTCCAAACATACTCTTGAACAAAAATGTTTTATTTTTTAATTTAATCTAGTGTTGAAATAAAGTGGGGACTATGGACAATATTGAAACTTTATTTATTATTCTTCTATTTCTATTTTCTAAGAAAGACTTTTTATGTTTTTTTTTTTAGTTTTTGTTTTATTCGACATATAAAGTTGAATAACAACCTGTGATTAGTTCAAGTAACGCTATATTCGGATTCTCGGGTTCTTTAAATATGTGGTTAGGAATTCAAATTATAATGAATACATATAAAAAAAAAAATTATTAGAAGGGGACAATCCACCTAGGTTAGTATATATCTTGGAAAAAGGTTATAAATCCAATTGGTCAATAAGAGATACACTCTTTAAAACCAGGTTCAAATCTTTTAACATATTTGTAATTGAACGGGGTGTATTATTAAATTAACCAGTTTGTGTTTTTTAATAGTTAATTTCATTATTATCTTAATATTGTTATTTTATGAGTTTTGTCAGAGCATATTATATCATTTAACTAAGGTGTGAATAATAAATTAGGACTGAACATAGGCATACGGTCTATAAATATTATTAAGATTATATATAAGATCTGAAGTATTATCTTTTATATCAGCAACTAAAACATATATAAGGGGACCTTTTTTTTACATAAAAAGTGTGATTATAGATTATTTATGATTTTTAAATTATAAATATAATATGACTCTGACTTTAAGTTTATTATATCATAAATTTATTATCTTAAAGTATATCATAAATTTATTATCTTAAAGTTTCAGTTTAAAATGTATAAATCTTTAGTTAAAGTTTAAAAGTCTCACTATTTTTAAATCTCGCTAAAATGTATCTCCTTAAAGAATCTTTGAAATTACTCATTATTTCTCAATATCCGAAAACTCCACCAAGTTTGACAAATTAAAAATCTTTAATACAACCATGCAGTTACACTTTTATCAACCTCATAAATTTTTAACTAGATTTTACCATCAATTAAGTACATATAAGCTAATCATTTTAGTGCATGAAAACAACCAAACCCAAAGGATCTTATTTATATAGTTGAAATCAACTTTCTTTATCACAAAATAATCTCACAATAATTAATATCAAAATATCATTGTGAGATATACTTGTCGTAACTTTTTACTAAAAAAATCATATGACAACAAACATAGAAAGGAACTTTTGAATTAAACATGTATATGAAAATATCATGTCTCTCCAGTTTTTTTTCCTGTTTTATTACCTCTTTTATTTTTCTTTGCTTTATGTGTTTCCCATCCCTTTCACATTTCACCTTTTTTTTTTCTTTTTTTCTATTTCATTGTAATTTATATTTTCTTTATGCATGCTTACTCTTCATCTTTCGCTTTTGATTTTCTTTATTTTCATCATTATTCATTATTTAATTTGTTCCATCATTATTATTTAGGATTTATCTAACAAAATTACTTAATAAGTTATAAGTTAATTGTTAGTTGATAAACCTTGAACTTATAATAGTTTTGAATTGATAAACTAACTTATTAGAAGTATTTGATAAATTGTATATGTTATTTTTATTGTGTATAACTTTTACACAATATCACCTAATGAAGCATTTGTTACTTTAATTTATAATGTTATTTTTTTAATTTGAGTTACATAATAAATTAAAATACCACCTAAAGAATTACTAAAAATAGTACAATAAATAGTTGTCTCTATAAAATTAAAATAAAAAATAATAAGTAAAAATAAAAATTAAAAAAAATAAATTAAAAGAATAAGTAATAACATTAAAAAAACTACAATTTACTTAAAGTAACTTAACTTAAAAGTTAAAATTATATTAGCAACATTTTTGCCCTCATCAAATTAACTTATATTCTACTCAAAATTATAGTAGCTAATTTATTAACCTTGCTAAATATGCTCTTATTTTCCGTGTGCTTATTATTCATGCGAACATACATTGAGAATAGAGAATTAGAGACTGAGCATTTAAAAAAAAAAAAAAAAAAACTTGTGTGAGTTTCTTAGATAAATGTGTTTTATCCATAATTGAAGAGAAAAGAGAGGGTTAGGAGCAATTTTTCTTTTGCTATAATTTAATATTTGCATATATTCACGTGCAAAACACTAGACTTTTTCTGGGAGTACACCACAAAAGCCAACACGGACATAACTATGACCGAAACACATAGGCAATCACTACTCATAAAGAAAGGAAAGTTGGTAGAAAAAAGAAGATAGATATAATCATCAAACATCATATTCATAGCCTAATGCAAACAACGTTACTATTTAATTATTACAACTTTACTAATCATCTTTTAGTAATGTCCACTCCACTTCGTTCATGGTTCTCTTTGCCCCTTGGTGTGCCCAAAAAAACTTTCCCATCTATGGCTTACAGATAGATCTGCCTTCATACAATAATTAGCCCATATCCCTTTACTTTTTACCACCACCAAGGACTTTCAACTTTCAATCATATTATTGCCGCTCATTGGAGGAGCTTAACCCAACCCAACTACAAACAAAACCATGTATAACACTTGCATATTGTTCTATATTTTATCTTTCCACCAATAAAAACACAAGAACTAGCATTGAAACTTAAAAGTAAGAGGACAACCACAAACCAAGATAATGATGATCTTAAGTAAGTAATCCATATCAAATTTGCTTGAAAGTTTTGATTACACTCTTTCATTGCAAACTGTTCAATCTCAAATTCATTAAAATGATATTGGTGGAGTCAATCACTACATACTAGTGTCATGGTTTTATTCAGTAAAGACCTCTTAGAGAATTAAAGAAAAAAAGTGTATTTAAATGAATTTTGATCTTGATTCTTAAACAATATAAGACTATTGGGTATACAAACACTTAATTTTAATGAAGTTGCTATTATATTCTTTTTATATAAAATACTTGGTTTGAGAACCTTGTTTAAAGAATTTAAGTGCGACTTAAATGAATGAGATGTTGATCCAGAAAGGCTAATATGTTCTTCTACCCATAACATGGCACGCTTCTAAGAGAGAGTCGAAGCTGGCAAAACATGTTTAATAGTCCACAAATGGTAGAAAGAAAAATTGAAAAGAAAGTAACTTTGTCCCAGTTGGCTTCTCAAATCACATGTTGAAAGATCTTCACGATCGTTGTGGATTAATCTATGAATAGAAAAAAGCATAACTGGTTGTCCACTAATATTCAAAAGGGTTCTCTAACTTATATAATATATAAATATTTGATATTCATTCTTGCCACACAATCTTGGGATTCTTCGCCTTTCAAAGCCACATGACTTCCTCTTGCCAATCAAATTGTTTATCTTTTGTTTTTGTGACTTGTTGGATGAATTCGAAGAGAATAATGTACATCATATACTAACTTGCTTAAATTAATGTTTTTGCGTGCTCCGGTTTAGTCAGTCTGGTCAATTGTGTGGCACAATACATGTAACCAAACCAAAAATGATATCATCTTCAATAATGAAATCATAACAACATTAATTAATAGCTAGCTTACTTAGGGGTACAACATCCCAAAAAAGTCACACGATGTCGTTCCTTCTAATATATATTTTTTAGACTTAAATATTTATTTGAGTTTATAAAATGATCAAGTTTTTTAATTTTTGTAATTGTTTTCGTTTTTTTCTCTGTAATAGAATAACTTTTTATTACTGTTCTATGTAGCAGTTTTAAGTGTTTACCGGTTGAACGAAAGGTTAGCTGTCATATCACACCTAGTTGATGATACAATAATAGCATGAAAAGAATTCAACCCATTTATGTAAGATTTTGTTAAAGTTGTCAGAAAAGGTGTCGATACGTTGTTGTAACACGGTTATTCTTTTCTTAAAAGAAAAAATCGTATGATTCTTATTTTGTATTTCTAGTTTTCTGATTTATGTTGTTTTTATGGAGTCATTGGTGTGAAAAATATATTAAGTGGTTGCTACGGATTACCTTTTTCTAAGTGAACCCAAACAACAGTTGTTATTGATCTCACAAATTTCATTAACCTGAACCAATTTAAAGTCAAAACAAATTACGGCAAGAGGCCCAAAAGCAATAAACACAATAAATCACTAAGGCAATTGCTTTATGCATTTTCACATTTGTTTCATGCACCCATCAAAATATGTAAATAAACATTTATAGTCTTGTTAATAAAGACAAAAGAAGTTAGAGTATTTTGAAAAATATTTTCTAGAAGAGATTGGGTTGTGGAGTTGTGAAATCTCTTATGAAAAATGTTATAATGTTTTTCGTAAGAGAATTTTGTATTATAAAAAATATTTTTTGTAAGAGATTTTTATATTATAGGAAATATTTTTCGTAAGAGATTTTTGTATTATGGAAAACGACTTTCTAAAAGGTTTTTGTATTATAAAAAATGTTTTTCGTAAGAGGTTTTTATATTATAGAAAACGTTTTTTGTAAGAGATTTTTGTATTATGAAAAACGTTTTTCGTAAGAGTCTTGTATTATGAAAAATGTTTTCGATAAGAGGTTTTTATATTATGAAAAATATTTTCCGTAAGAAGATTTTGTATTATTAAAACCCTTTCTTACGAAAAACTTTTTCCATAAGCATTTTTCCCACCCCCGCACTATTATGGAAATGATTTTCCATAAGACGATTTCCCACTCCCGTAGCCTCCTACAAATTTCATTTTTCATAACGAAATCCCTTCCAACCTATTTCAGCAATTCCTCCACACCCCTACAGTAGCCATTAAAGTATCCAAACATAAACTCACTTATCTCAAAATGCTGTTAGACAACCTTCTCTTCCACCACTGATATCTGACACTGCCGCCATCGCTGAAAAATATAGCTGCAACAATTTCACCTTTTCCATTTCTGACAAGGACTATTGGGATATATTATATGACTAATGGGTGCAGAAAGCAATCGAGGAGGTGCAGGAAGCAATTGCCAGTCACTAATAGTGGAAAGGGAACGACCCAATCAAATAAACCCAATTAAATAGCCCACTATAAATCCAATAGCGTGATTGAAAGCACAAATAATAAACAATGAATAATGAAAAGCAGACCCTTGGATGTGTACTATATATTAATACTTAAATTTAATTAAATTGCTGTGGTAGTGTAATTTTTTTTACATTATCATCCAATTAGAGACTTTTACTTTGTACCTTTATATGCTTAAAAAATATTAACGATAATAATTAAATAAAGAAATTAAAAAAGAGTGGATAGTATATAAGTTATGGGTGATTTGTAAGATGTTCGACGGTTTACATGTGTAGTTATTTTAATTATTTAGACAAATTATTTTAATTATTTCATTTTTAATTTCAAATATAATTAAAGATAAAATACAAATATCAAATGTGTAACGGAAGTGAAGAATCTTCTTTATCTATTATTATAGATAATAAAATCATTACCTTTTGTAATAGATTTAAAAAGTTATATTTATGTATAGATATAATTTTTAACTAAATTTTTCTATGAAATTAATTACACTGATAATATATTAAAACTACAGTCTTAGAAGAATATACTTTAATTAAACCTATTCATCGTTCAGCATCAGCTCAATTTTTCATTGGAAAAAAAATTGTTTAGGCCCATGTTTGATATTTAGAAACCTAGTAGTAATGATGGTTAACGTATGTCATTTATATACCTATTTAATATATGTGTGTTTTCTCTTAAGGGATACCTAGAAAATGTTATAAAGACTGATTCTTCCTGCCCCTCCATAGTGACTTATTGCACCTCCATAATTTTAACATATTCTCATTTTAACTTTGAAAAAAAGATGAAAATAACCCTCATTAATGGTAAGTGTGATTCATTTTGTTTCCCATTTTGCGGGTTGTACAAACCCGCAATACAATTTTTTTTCTAATACATTGCGGGTTCTATAACCCGCAATACATTTTTTTTTAAATATATTGCGGGTTGTACAACCCGCAATACAATTTTTTTTTTAATACATTGCGGGTTCTACAACCCGCAATATAATTTTTTTTTTAAATACATTGTGGGTTCTACAACCTGCAATACAAAATTTTTTTAAATACATTGCGGGTTGTATAACCCGCAATACAAAATTTTTTTAAATACATTGCGGGTTGTACAACCCGCAATACAAAATTTTTTTTAGATACATTACGGGTTGTACAACCCGCAATACAAAATTTTTTTTAGATACATTGCGGGTTGTACAACCCGCAATACAAAATTTTTTTTAGATGCATTGCGGGTTGTACAACCCGCAATGTATTTTCAAAAATTTTGTATTGTGGATTGTATAACTCGCCGTTGGGAACTTTTAAGGGAAAGACTAGTGTGATAACCACTACTACACCACAACAGCGGATTATACAACTCATAACACAAAATATTTTTTAAATACATTGCGGGTTCTACAACCCGCAACACAAAATTTTTTTTAGATACATTGCGGGTTGTACAACCCGCAATGCATCTAAAAAAAAATTTGTGTTGCGGGTTGTACAACCAGCAATGTATTTAAAAAAAAATTTGTATTGTGGGTTGTAGAATCCGCAATGTATTAAAAAAAAATTGTATTACGGGTTGTGCAACCCGCAATGCATATAAAAAAAAATTTGTATTACGGGTTATACAAACCGCAATACATTTAAAAAAAAATTTGTATTGCGGGTTAACCCGCAATGTATTTATAAATTGTTGTATTGCGGTTTGAGCAACCCGCGAAGAAAAAAAAAATCTCAGTTATCATCAATGAAGACTATTTTCATATTTTTTTAAGATTAAAATGAGAATATGTTAAAATTATGGAGGTGCATGAAGTCAATATAGAGGTGTAAAAAGAATCACTCTATTATAAATTAACCTCAAACAGATAAAAAAGTGTGTTCATAAACACACATAACAAAATTAAAGTATCTATTTTGTGTTTGAAATACATTGCCAAATTAATTTGTTACTCATACAAATAATTTTACACAATAATAAAATATTAAAAAATTTTGTTTATATTTAAATTAAATAATTAAGAGGAATGTTACTTATTTTCCATTACTTTGACATTGTTCAGTTTCCATGTTCACAAGATATATTTATTGTACCACTATCTTAACCATATCTTTGGACTTGATAAAGAATGTGATAATATTTCACACACAAAAATATTTGTTTGATTTAAATTAATTTCTATAATTTAAATTATCAAATAAAGTAATTTTTCTAACAAAAACATTAACTCACTTGTAGATTAAATATTAAAACCATAGAAATTATTTTATTAAAGCAGTATATATTTCATTTCATTATTTAGTCTTTTAAGCTAACTTCAAATTAAAATTAATATAAAACTTTAATAAGGTAATATATTGTTTCATGGAGAAAATGTTTTCTCGTCTCAATTTTTTTAGATGATCATTGCACGTTCTTTAATTTTAACATATATCAATTTACCTAATTTAATTTAATTAAGGGAGACTCCCTTTAAATATGTTGGTTAAAATTTTAAATAATGTAAAATATAATAAATAAAAAATAAAAATATATAAAAAATGTATTTTTTTATGAGAAAAAATAAAGATTTAATTATTATATATCAATAATGTAAAAAAAATATATTGATACCATATTATAGATCGTCTCAAGATATATAATTCTTTTGTCAAAACATTATTTTAATATAAAATAAAATACTCATAAAATAGTTTAAAAAACAGATGATAACCATCTTCGTATGAGATTTTAATATGACCATCAACTATTTTTTTAATAAAGATTCTATATTTTATGGTTATCTCAATTTTTTTTACAAATCACAATATAAAAAAATGGTCAAAGAGATTTTGCATATTTTACCACTAAAATTTTTATTTCGACACATTTTGTCGTTATGCTCTTTACACATTAACTATACGACCTTATTTTAAAAAAACACAAAAAATGCCATTTTGCATGACACGTAACTGAATTTACACAAATAACATACGCCAAAATAGAAAATATGATAATAAAATATGGGAGAAGATAACTTGAGGGATAAAATTCACAAAATGATGATAACTAAGGGGTAAAAAAATATGCAGTTTTAAAGTTCATGCGTGTGATTCTAATTATAAAGCATATTTATTTAAATATCATGTTTAAATTTTTATAAGCACAAATAAATCTCGTATTTTTGTTTAAAAAATGTATTTTTAACTGAATAATAATAATATTTCTTTGCTTGAACCCACAAAACGCATTTTTAATTTTATTAATAAGCACATATAAAAAAGTAAAGAAACATTAAAAACTATTGGAAATAATGGTTGTATAAGTTTTGGATGTTTACACATCTTAAACAGTAGCGAATAATAGAGAGAAAAAATGAGATGTAATAGTATATGAAGATATGTAAGAAATGTGTGTGTACATGTGATTCGTGTTAAAGTAATTTGAACTATAGACTATACGTAAATTGAATGAAAAATGCTACGTTAGAAAACTATAATAAAATGTATCTTTTTAAATGGAATGAGATATTTATTTTTACAAAATATATTTATATTTTGAAATAGTTACCTATAAGGAGCTAATACTATTATTCCACTGTAAACTGGATATGGTTGAGATAATGTGGAAGTATGTAATGATTTGTCGTTCAGTTGAAAGCTTTGGCCTGTCCTTTTACGTCACAGCTAGCCTTTGTGTTTGCCTTTGTCCACAACTAATTTGACTCCTTCTGTTTATCCATTTGCTTTAACAAAATCCTTCAACACAGTCACACACCATTGTGAATACCTCAACAAGCCTCTTCAAGAATCACTTTTCGATGTGTGAATGGGACATGCTAAGACGATATGTAAGAAAAAAAGGCACATATTGAAAGGAAAAAAAGCACGAGAAACATATTAAGGCCACGCCATGTTTGGATTTGTCGTGACATTTTGTCATCATCTACGTGTGTTTGTGTCAAGAGAGAAAGCACTTAAAATATCACCGATTGTGAGCGTGTGGGAGGTAGAAGAGAAGGGCAAAGAAAGTAGCATTAAAGTCGTCATATTTGGAGTACTTTGATAAGGGTCCTAAAGATTTTTTTTTCTTTAGGACGAGGGAATGGATTGGAACATTGTGGTGTTTTTTTTTTTTGAGATGCTTTAATAGTTTGGATTTGATGAGAGACAGAGAAAATCTCTAAAGAGATTTGGTTCTATGCATTTGTAAGACATCTAATTAACTATATACCCAAATGGAATCATGGAAATGGTTTGTCCAATGATAATGATTACTTTATATTCCCAAACTCACTCATCATCATTTCAAATGGGGTTATCATTTTGATAATCAGCCGTCAAAATGACTTGTGATGGTGGTAAAAATGATTGTGCAAAATCCAAAGTTGTATAGCTAAAACCGCAATATTATTTTCGTATATCAAAGGCATAATATGAGGGACTCCACGTAACTTTTCCTTTTTGATTTTCGCCAATTTGTCTCTTCTGCCATGTCACATTAATTTTCTTCCCCTTCAATCTATGCTACTCACTTTACGAATTTATTTATTGAAAAAATATCACGTATTTTTATTTTTTTTTATATCCAAGCTTAAGAAAACTACAACACTACTATATAGATACTATACATGGCTATTTGCTATAAACATCTTGGGCCCTAGCCCATTTATCATACTTGTTCCTTTCTTTTCTTTTCTTTTTTTTCTTCATTCTCTTTACAGATGTTTTTTCTTCTTTTGAAAAGGCTCGATCTTTCATTCAATCTCTTCCATTCTTATCTCTTACGTTTTCTTAAAATCAGATTCTACTACACAGTATTTTAATAAGTAAATTATAATTTTAATTATTGGGATTTATTTACAGAACACAATTATCTATTTTTTCAAACATTCTCTTTGCAGTTTGAAATTTGTTTTCATGAGAAGACACAATTTAGGATAATATTATCCAATAATATGAGCAACTTTTCTTTTTGGGATATTAATTTATTCTTTTCTAATGAAGTTTTCATACATATAATTTTGTGTTTGCGTGCAAGATGTGACCTAAGTAGAATTTTCTCTATTAGTCTTGGTCTTTAGTCATTTCTGTAGTTTCTTTATCAGATTTTTCCCGAAGTATTATTCTATCTTCATCTTTTAAAACATTTATTTTAAATTTTTTATTTATTAAAATTACTTTGTTATTATATTAATTTGAATATAAAATTTATATATAAAGATAGTTCGATAACGAGTGGTTTGATAAGTCTAACAAACTTGTTAAGATATATTTCAATATTTTATTAAAAATTAGACTTTAAATTTAATTTAATCTTATAAAATCGGCTTGTAAACTAAAATTTATACTCATTTATAAATTATTATGAGATCGTATATTTAATTAATATTAATGTGAGATTTATGTGTTAAAATTAAAAAATATTAATATTATACTAATAAATATTAAGTTTGATGGATATGTACAAGTTGTTGAAATTTAAATTTAACAAATTAAAAATATTTTATGAAATACTTTATATGTGACATGATGCGATGAAATTGATAGTTTGATGTCATGATAGTTTTATGAATGAAAGTTATAGAAATTTGTGGCTTGACATGGAGTACCGAGTATCTAAGGAAATGAAAATTTGAATGTTTTAAATGAATTTGCTGAAATTAAAAATTGGAAATGGTATGGTTAGTGGGATTTGGGATGATTAAACAGTGTTATATACACTTTTATATAATACCTAGTAGTTGAATTAGGTATTCAAATATTTTGCAACTTGTTAAAACTGTTAGATTTGTCAAATTTAAGGTATTGAGTTGATTTTATGCAAAAATGTATTTGTTTATAATTTGTTTGGCAATTCCGAAACATGCTGAAATGAGTTTTTTTTTTTTTTTTTTTTTAAAGATTTCGTTCAAAGAAATCACTCCATTGACAAATCTAAAATAAAGCCCTAAACCCTAACAGATTATGGTTTTGCTAAGATGAAATTTTATTATTTACTTATTTTTATTAAATGACTTTAATATTATATAGTTCTAATTTAATTTAATATATCTGTGTATATATTTTGATTTTTTTATTAATGTTTGAAATTTGGGTATTTAGTTCAAATTTAGTTGTTTAATGGAATATATTGTATATTATATTGATGTGAGGGATTACCAAGATGATAATTAATTTATTTTAAATTTAGTATACATAGTATTAAAGTTTTTTAAAAGAATTCAAGTTTTACTGACTCTAAAAGTTTAGATGAGAATTTTAATTGTGAGAAACTTATGAAAGTACCGCATAAATATTCATTGGATGCATGAAAGGAAGTACTCTGAGTGCTTGTGAGGTGAGTAGATAAAAGTGTCAGAATATGATAGAATATGATAGACATATAATCATGTTTGCTCAAAGTACTTAAATTACACCCGTTACATAAAGTTAAAAATTCTACATTGATTGAAATTGGGAATATTATTGATGTATGATTGAGTGTTTAATTCTATTATTAAATTTGGAAAGTGATGTTTATATTTATTTTAATGATTGAAAGTATTAAATTCCTAATATGATTCTTTATTAAATACTATCTTACTCCTGTGTTTTCTATATATTAGTGTATTAAGGGGTGAAGACAGTAGATATCATGGACAACAATAAAATGTTTTAATTTAATTTAATGTTTTGAAAAAAATTAGGTACTTCAATATTTATAATTTAGTTTATAAGAGCTAATTTAGTTTATAAGAGCCATTTATTTTAAATTTTATATATTTTTACTTATAAGATACATATACATATCATATATGTTATATTTAAAATTTAAAAATATTATTAGTGTATCCACACACACACATATATATATATATATATATATATATATATATATATATATATATATATATATATATATATATATATATATATATATATATATTATGCGTGATTATCTCCTTTCTCTAAATAAAAACTCAAAATTCACTCATCCATTGGTCACTCCATCCATCAAATGAAAGCTTAGTTAAAAAATGGTATTCTAATACTCAATTGAATCGCAAAGAAATACTTTTTATATAACTAAACATTTTTATATTTTATATCATTAAACCATCATTTATTGTTTTGATATATTTAATTATTTTAATTCTAGATGAAATAACCTTGATTTTAACTGCAATTATAATATTCTTTTGCTTTAGATCAAACTTTGGAACAAAAGAAGTACGTGAAACTAAGTTTTAAAAGACTTGAACTAAGAAACCAAAACCTGATATATTCTACTTTTGAAATAGTACAAAACATTGTTTTATAAATTACTCAATAATTGTCAATGCCTTGTTGGATAAAAAGGATGGTATTTATTGAATAATCAACAAATCTGAATAGAAAGTATTTTAGACCATGAACAGTGCCTAATGATGATTACTGGTTTGAATTTCTCATCATATTTTCATTACAAGCCGAAATTCGTATGACTCCTTAAACAAGCAAGAGCTTCCTCGCCCCACTAATTTTGTTTGCTTTGTCGTGATTTTCTTATCTTAAAACTGAGAAACATGTTTGAAACTAGAGTGGGCCTGAGTATGAAGGTGTGGCTTTTAAGTTTTATCCAGAAACTATAAAGGAAGACGAAGAAGAAAAGGCCAAAGTGAGAGATGCAAAAAGGGACAGTCTAAGAACAACTGGGGACATGTTGGGGTGATTGATGGACTTTCAAGTACGAAGAGAAGTTTGTTTGGTGAGGAGTTTGGTCTCCATGACAATGTTTGGCTTTGTGTCCTATATGACATTATTAGGTTCACTTTTGAAGCCGCGCGTGATGGCATGACTTGATAATAAAAATCTTCTCCTGGTCCTTGATGCACCCAAAGGCCAACTCCAAATGTTGTATACCACCATATGTGTCTTTACATGAACATATGACATAGACCAAGATGTTGAAAAGGGAGAGGCTAAAAACCAACCATCTCATGCACATTTAAATCTTTTTACCTATGGTACTCCCAGCCAAACCAAAAGCTTTTGCATGTGTGGTCCCCCATGTAAAAGTACAATGCAAATACACAACTGCATCAGTCTCAGTCCATACAGCAGGCCACATGGGTGGCAGTCTTACCCCTGGATTTTCAATAAAAATTACTTTCTACAAAATAAATACATACACACTCTCATTGGTTATATAGGACTACTCTGCTGTATTTTTTGAATTAACTTTCTAGATTCATCTTAATAAATATTTTAGTTTTTTATTCTTAAAAATCTTTTAATAAAACTGTAAGAGCTTTTTTACTTTTAAGTGTATTTTTAGTGGGTAGTGATCATGGTATTAAATATGAGAATCAAGTCCATAATGTACTTTTTTAAGTTACTGTAGTTCAAATTTGACTTGTTTGTTTAGTCTTATATTTATTAATATTTAATTGAATTGGAATGAAAGAACTCCATTTTTGAATTGGAGGAGGAAGCTTAAGAAAATTGGATTGGTTGGCTCAATTAAACTTACAGAAGCAAATTTGGCTCAAAATGTAATTAACTACTAAATATAAGTTTTTGTTGACAACAATTTTAAATTCACAGGTGATTACCACCAAGTAATGTGATGCTGACCTAATTAAAGATATGAAACTTATTTTTATTTTTGATTTTTTTATAATATTTAAAATGGATAATTTTTTGATTTTACAAAATAAACAAGTGATATTAATTTCACACAACTTTATTATAAATATGTACTAGTTAGATAATTTTTAATTCTTTTTCTATATTAAATTAAAATCGTTTGCAAGTGACATGTCATGTTTTTAGTTCAAGATTGTATGGAAGTCCTACTACAATCTCAGTATAGGACATTTTTAAATTAATATTATGTTATCCTAACACAATTTTAGGATAGTAGTCAAAACAAGTAAAGTTATATTATAGTGATGGCAGAATTTCTCATAATAATATATAACTTATTTATTAATAAAAAAATTATCTATGTTAGACATTATAGTGCAAAAGCGTACCACCTTGGAAAAAAAACTTATTTCATATATTTATATATGACGTAAATAATACGAACAAAATAGGAATAAAGTGTGTGGCTCCTTGAAAATACTTATTTTTTTCCATTTAAAGCTAGGTGTGAAGAATGAGCATACTAAAGTTTTGTAAAGTGATCTACAATGGAAGCACTGAGCGAGGAGGCTCCCTCCTACGATAGCCTTTCTGCTGTAGAGAATCCTCCAATGCAGTATCCACAGAAGAATAAAGAACCTTGTGTGGAGGGAGAAGAAGAAGAAGAAAAGGAAGCAAAAGCAGTTACTTTACCTGATCTAAATCTCCCTGGTAAATGTCCACTGCTGCTGAATCTCCTCACTTGTCTGGACGCGGGTTCCTCATCAGAACACCCCCGCGAGCCACGGGTGTTCCCTTGCAACTACTGCCACAGGAAGTTCTACAGTTCACAAGCTCTTGGGGGACACCAAAATGCTCACAAGAACGAGAGGTCATCAGCCAGGAGACTTCCCAGATCACTCATGATGACCCCACCAACACCTTTTGGGATTCCCTTTCTCAACTCTCACCTTCCTCACTACCCCACTGTGCCTTCTCTGCCACTCCATGCTGCTTCTATTAACAAACCACTTGGAATTCAGACTCACTCTATGATTCACAAGCCTCCTCCTCCTCTTCCTCTTCCTCCTCCCTCTCATTTTCCATTCACTGGCCTTTCAAACACTTTGGGACATCATCATGGCTGCTCAAGACCCCTCATTACTCAACAACCTGGGATAGGAAAGTTAACTATGGAAGCTTGTCACAAAGCATCAAGAGGGAGTTTTGGGATATTAGAATCGGGGAGCAACATGCTCAATTCTGAAGGTAATGAAAAATTTAGTCAATATCTGCTTAGCGCAAATCTTAGTTTGAAGAGTGGTCAAGAAGAAAAGAAGCAACTTGACTTGTCCCTAAAGCTCTAAGCATCATGAGATTGTGTCCAAATTAGTACTTAACTATTAGTACTTAACTAGTAGGGTTTATATTTTACCTAATTTATTGTTTAAAATAGTGTATTGTATAAATTTCTTTGAAGGATCCAGTTATTTAAAGTTTGTTAAAGCTTAGAGTGTGTTAATTGGTTTGTGGAATATTTATTTTTGTGCTCTAATCTGTACATAATAAGCAGTTTGTTTTCATATCTATTCTTGAATGTGCCACAGTTGGTCTCAACTTAAACTTCGAACCAGTCATGTCAAAATCATCCCGAATTGAAATCAATCAAATCTCTGAGTAAGAAATTAGTTCCCAACACCTTAAAGGTTGATTGAGTTCAATCGACGAGACTTATCTTTGAGTTCAATCGACGAGACTTGACTTTCAGAATGAAAATTCTGACGAAGTTAAAGATCCTCGTTTGACTCAACCTAGAGATACTACTACTATAAATGACACATTAATTTTTGTAAAAATGTGTGCCGCGTCGCCCACCGATAAATTGTCTCTATCGTAAGCATTTGTATGTTAGTTTATAGATTCGAGACAAAAGAAATACCGTAAATGGACGAAATATCGGCGAGATTTGACTTTCAGAATTCGGCAAGTAAATGTGTTATAGGTATATGGACAACAACAAATAGGAAGATACGAGCCTTGAATTTGAATGAGAAAGGAATGAGATTTGATTATTAGATTATAAATTTTATATGACACGAAAATTTTGATAAATAAAAAATGAATGAAGTTTAAATGTTAGATTTGGTTTAGAAATGAATTAAGTTAAGTGAAAGTCTTACCTAAGATAAAAATAGTGAGATTCCACTGTTAAGAACTTGAGATGAAATAAAAATCTTAAATGAATAAAAATGAATTATATGTTTTAAAAGGTTTAGGGTTTAGTTAAAGATAAATGAGATTTAACATTATATTTTAAAAGGATTATAATCAATAATTTTGTACGTTTCATTTTAAATTATTATTTTATTTTTTATTAATTTTTTACCTTCATATATATAAATAATTATATTATCTTTAAAAGTAGATAGATTATTAAATTATAGGTAAAGACGTTAAAATATGATTCTTCTATTTTAAATTAAAAATAAGTGGAGATTTCAATATTACATTAGAAATTTAAGATGAAGTGAAGATGTTAAATAGACTTTGAAAAGAATGACATTTGATAACTATATTTAAATTAAAGATAGATGAAATTTAAAAATTAAATTGAGATAAAGTAAGAGTTCAAGATATATTATAAATGAATAGATTAATCTTATATGTTAAATAAAATTACAAACTTTAAAGTTTTAAAAAATGAAATATGATATATTAATTTTTTAAAATAAATTTATTTTAAAATAATTGCTGTGGAATCCTTTTTGATAATCTACTTAAAAAAGTATTAAATATTTAATTAATGACACTTTTGAATTCAATGATGGAATAAAAAAATATATTTTATTAATAATTTGGTTGGATTAAATAATGAAATTGAAAAAGTAAAAGAAAGTTAATTTATTTAAATTAAGAAAAAAAATAAAAAATAAATAAATAATGAGATATACTTATTTATAATTGTTATTGTTTATTTATTTATCATTTTAATTATTTATTTGATTATAATAAAATGATGCAAAATGTTAAAAATATGTAAACATTAATAAAATATTTATAATATGATCAATTATATATTTAATATAATAATTATATTATAAACAATTATTATATATTTAAATATAATTAAATATATAAATTTCTTGTACAACTTTTTCATATTTGTTCAAAATAATTTGATGTACTTTTTTATTTCTTATATTTATCAACTTTTTATATTCTTCACTAATTTAAAACTCAGAGGTAATCAATCAAATTTGTGATAAAGCCTAATCATTAAAAAAGGTCAATAAATATTTTGTAGTAACAATATATATATTTGTAACTAAATGCTATCAATTTTATGGATTAGAATTCAAAATCCCAAGGGCACAAACCAGATACTACACTAACAAATTATTAATATTATAAAACAAACCATTTTTTTTTATCTAATTATGAATGAACAATGATTAGGTGGGTTTGTCCACTTATGGAACAACAAGGAACAAAAAATATTATACTTGTTATATTACTTAAGTTTTAGTATATTGAATGACATTTGTCTTATTTGTTGGTGCATCTACAAGTCACAATCATCAAGTAATCCCAAATCTTGCAAAGTTTAGATTGCACTTAGTATTTAATTAATACTTTAATAATAAGTTCACTTAGACCTAGTCAAAGGAAATTCACCCAGTAAATGGTCTTGGTTACTAAAAATATAATTCATAATTACATTAGTTTATATAGTTGAATAAACTTTAAATGAATTATTTAGGTTTTTAAATATATATTAGCACTATCATTACATTCTTATCCTTCTTCAGTTAGAGTCTTAAATTGGTAATTGTAAAATGGTCTTATCAATTAAGAGTCAAAATAAATAACTGTTTAACACTTTTTTTTTCTTTACACCAAAATATAAAGTTTAGTCTATATTCAAAACATAATTTTTCAAGAACTTATTTGCATGATAAATAGGCATCCAAAAATACAATCATATTTAAGATATTAAAAGTTCATTACTTTTTTTGTGCTCATAGAAGCCTAATTGTCCTTTATATATCATAGTTGGGATTGCAAGTAAACCTTGCCCTTTATAACAGTGAAATTCTGTAGTTAGTTACCAGAAACAAGTGTGTAATTGAATTTAATGTTTCTTTTTAGATCATTTTATTGGTTTTGGTGGAGAAATTGGGGTTGCAACAATTAATGGAGGAAATAATTATTATATCACATGTTTCAAATGAGGGTCAAAGTAAGACAATGGAAACAAGAAAAACTTCTTGAAAAAAAGACATTTCACTCCAATTACATTTGTGAAATCATCTAATTTCAAATTCATACACTATACTACCTCATCTGTATTATCCTACGCATCTCCATCTTGACCTTGGATACCTATATTTTTTTAGTAAATTTCACTTAATTAACGCATGTGAGTTGAAATTATTGTCACATAAGTGTTGTAAGCAAAAGATTATTTTGATCTTATAAATTAGATAAAATATATAATCACTACATTAAATAAATTTTATAATCATTATATCATTATTATAAATACTAATATTATCCACATATATAAAATTATAGATAGTTATAACTTGTACGTTATCAACAAATATAGATTTACGGATAATCATAATTTTGTAGTTTATATATAGATATAAATTTGTACGTAATCATAACTTATATTTTATCAATTAATAACATGAATAATCATAACTTATATTTTAGTGACAGATAGAAATTTGTAAATAATTATATTTTACTAACATATAATAATATATATCTTACCGACAGATAAAATAAATTGAGAATAATTATAAATAATATTATATTTACCAGGAGATTTATAAAAAAAAGACAAATTATAAATTTCTTAAATTTCTTATATAGTTCATTAACATTATTTAACTGTATGTCTCTTATTAATTGTTTTGTGGGTGATGATGGAATGACTAGATTATCAGATCTTGAATTAAGTCCAAATGAAGTGAGTTAATTATTTTTAATTTATACTCTCTGTTCTATGATATATGTGTCTGAGAAACCCTTCAACCATGAGGGTCTGAAGGCTTTCATATGTTACTCTTATTTTATGGTTACTGGTTATTCACTAGTAGGAAAATAGCCTTCGTCGTCGGTTCTGAGAGGCCTTTTTCGTCGGTTTTCGACCCGACGTTGACCTAGGAGACGTTGAATCAGACGTCGGTTTAACAACCGACGTGGTGATTGGACTCACTACGTCGGTTAACACAAGTAAACTAACATGGTGATTAACATAATAAGTTATTTCAAAAGAAGCACCACGTCGGTTTTAACCGACGTAGTGAAGAGAACACCTACGTCGATTCAGTCCCTCAAGTCATTCTCCTCTACACTACGTCAAGGCCCTCCATACACTGGCCCACACCACCGGCTGGTCCTTCCACGAAAGGAATATTCCGGCGTCGGAGCACTGTGTCATTGCCCATCCCTCCCTATACCTCCTCAACAACGCTCTCACATCATCGCAAACCTCTTCGTCCACCACCCCGCCCTCTCCCGCCGCTCCACGGAATCCGCCGGCAAACACGCCACCAGGTCCACCGCCGCCCTCCCTGCCGCCCGCTCCAGCATCAACCGCTCGTTGCTCGTCCGCGGAAAGCTCTCTTCTAACGCTTCGAAGTAAACCCTAAACCACCTCAAGCACTCTTCAAACCCCTTCACGAACTCCAACCCCTCCAATCCCACGTCCAAGTCGGCCTTCTCCTCCACCACCGTCACGATCCTCGGCTGCAGCCTCCTCAACGAGGATATCACCGCTTCACGGTGGCTCCCGACGGCGGAGATGGAATGCAAAGTATTGACACAGTTAATAGCCAAAGCCTCGTCCTCTTTTATATCCAAGACGTTGAAATCGAAGTCGGAAAGTTGACCTAAGTGATGAACGACGTTGAATTGAAGGGGAACGCCCATGAGTCTAGCGAATTTCTCCATTCTGGCACCGATTTCCTTCATGACCTTGTGCGCGGAGGCGACGGTGACGAGAGAGGTTAGACGGAGGTGCGGAGTGTCGTCGTTTCGAGTGGCGAGGGCTTCAAAGAGCGTAGGCCATTGGGTGCAATAGGTGTTGCTGAAATTAAAAAACTTGAAATTAAAAATAATTCACTGTTAACACACCACGTCGGTTACAAAGCCCAGAACCGACGTTGTGTGTGCCCTAATTTCAACTTTTTCCCCAATTTTCTCCAATTTGTCATACAGCATGCACTACGTCGGTTCTGAGGTCGTGACTGACGTAGTGGACAACAATCCCACGTCGGTTCTGGCCTCTTAACGGACGTGGGATTCACGCGCCTCCTGAAACTTTTAAAAATCTGAATTTTTATTTTTTATAAATAGGTCAATGACGGTTGTTTGTGCCAACCGACGTGGGATTGTTCATTTATTTACAAAAATGTCACCGCATTTCTAACTACATCGTTTACTTGTTTAACCGTCATAAAAAAGAGACGTTAAAGCCTATTTTTCTACTAGTCATTTATCCTTCACCAACTATCACTAATATATTTTATATGAAAAGAAGTTTGATATTAGTGTATATTTGCATAACATATATATCTTATTTTATGGTTGTTGGTTATTTATCCTCAACTAACTATGATTAACATATATTTTATATGAAAAAAAGTTTGATATTAGTGTATATTTGCAAACATATATATCTTAAAGGAATATTCTATTCGACCTATTCTACCACCACCATGCATGTACTAGTTGATATATACCAAATAGAGCCAACATCTAAGGATATTTTGAAGAAGTTCGAATTTGAAGAATGGGGAAAGCAAACATCAATTGAAAGGAAAAGTTAAGAAAGACAAAGTTGATGAAGGATACTCTATGAGTTTGTTTTGGGTGCTTTAAGTATCTCACTGCAACGCATTATTATTTTAGGTACATTACAAAAAAAATCAAAATTACTGAGAGAGCAAATCACTCCAAAACACCCAAAATCAGTCGGTAAATCGGTTGTATGTAAATTTACCAACAAATTTTTTGAGTCTGTCGATAATTACCAACAGATTTATCCATCAATAAATTCGTTGATAAATAAGAAAATATTAATTGTATTATAAAAATCAGTAAATACTAATTACAGATGAAGTTAAATTTGTCGATAAATTTGTCGATAATGATATTTTACCTATAAATAAAATTATGTCGATAATATTCTATCAATATTTTAACTTTTTTTTAATAGTATAATAAGCATTTCGTCTAGATTTATATAGTATTTAAGTGAATTACATCTTAAATGTTAATTGAGTGTTTCAATATAATATGAGAAGTATTTTAGGATATTATTTTATTATTGAATTTAGTGTTTCCACGTAATTAAAAAATTGTGACTTAATCTACAAAATTCATAGCAGCAAGAGTTGTAGTCAATCATACTTTGTGATTGAAGAAAATATAAATCTATAACGTGCCAAAATCTTTGTTAACAACCAACTGGCATTGCTATTTCTCATAATCTTATGTTTTTGTGGAAAACTAAGTATTTTAACAAAATTTTCTCCTGATAGAAGTGTAAAGAAAAGAATCTATGGCCTTTGTTTAATGCAGGTTTAAAAATCAATTGACAAACTTGTTCACAAAGTCACTTTCAAGTAACAGAATCGAGTTTTTAAGACGTAAAATTGGTGTGTTGCTCCTGAACTAAGGAGGAATGTTAGTAAAATATTTCAGACTTAAATATGTTCACACTTAGTATCCTAGTTTTAAAAAGTCAGTTATTTTCATTTTAATCTATTTTATTATTTCCGTGTTAATTCATGACTTATTGTCATGACCATGTTATTAATAAGTAGCTATTCTCTTAAGTTTTATAAATTCTATATTTTCTAGATTAAAAAAGTTACGTTCAATCTTCTTAAATATACTTTTTATTCTCTTGCTTATACTGTATTTTTATGTTCATTTAAGTAATTACAACAAGTTTTTAATGTGAAAGGATACATTATATATGCTTTGTAATATATTCCCTCACCACGACTATAGTTATTTCAGTAAAAGCTTCTGAGACTTTTTTTCTCCAATAAAAAAATACATATATTACAGAAAGAAAGAAAGCATTGATTCCTTTAGTACTAGTTTCTGAATAGAGTTAGAAGTTTGGTGGAACTGGGAAGTTCGATGGTGGAGTTAGCAAATTGGTGGTATAAAGTAGTGACTAGCCCACTAAATTCGAGTTCAGGTTATTAAGGGACTTTTGAGCCCAGACCACTCATTATTCTTGATCCGTTTTACTCTTTAAGTAAGGAACCAAACTTAAGTATCCTATTTTTTTTTTCGTAAGATTGACCAAAATAAAGTATTTATCTCTTCTCTTTTTGGGCATGAGAAAACCTTTTTATCTGTTCTCAAATTACAAAAATTACAGTGCAATTACTGTACTATATTTACAACAATTGTTGGTAAGTAATTTTGAGCAATGCATAAAAACTTATGACTAATACTTGATAACAACTCCTCTAATGTCCTACTTTATTCCATTACTGTACCTAACTCGCATCAACTTTATGCTGGATACTAAATTTCAATATTTTTTTGTTAGAATCAATCATCGATGTTGCTTTTCATTGGTTGGTTACATTTAGGTAAGCTTTTCCCCTACATTTTCCTTAATTCACTCATAAAATAGTTAATCATGTTTCCACTGTGTCAAGTTTGTCCAATTTCTAAAGGGGTTTTTCAAAACTCCAATAAGATTTTATTTTGTCGTAAATCATAACACTAGTGATTTTTTTCTCTCATTGGCAGTTAATAGGTATTTTTTGAGCTAGGAATAAAAGAAATTAGCGTGTTCGAATGTTTGTTGATAGAATTGATTTTAAAACAACGTAACTTTTATCAAGTAATGTGAATTTTTTGTTTGGTTAATACATTTTAGAAAAATGATTTTTTTCATGATTTTTGTTTTTTATGTTTGAGTTAAAATTATTTGAATTTGCAATTACCGGAGAGAGTTTTAATATCGTCTATGTATTTTTTTTTTCATTATAAGTAGTTATTTTGTGTGTGTATTAATTCATTTTTAAAAAATAGACAATTTTTTTTTTGATTGCGTGTTAAGTAATAAAATAATAAAAATATTTGTAAAATATCAACAATGTTGAAATAAAATCCATAAGCTTTACATAAAAAAACTGAATTAGATTAAATATATGCTAAAACTATTAAATTAGCATAAGCATTAAAAACAGAGGTATTTAAATTAAAAGGTATAAAAAAAACATAAAAATATAAAGTTCAATATAAATATGACATATGAGGATTTAACTGTGAGAATAAAGGAGAAAAAATATATCGACCAAAAGTTTTAAATCGATTGTTGATGACGCAAAAGCAATTTCATATTATTTCAAAAAACCACTTGTTTTTTTTATTGAAAACAATTTAATTTATTTACCAGATATCTTAATTTTAAAGCCAAACTAACATTAAAAATTTAAAAATTATGAAAGATAATCAAATCTTAAAATCCATAAACATTTAAAAGATATTTTTCAAAGTTCGAGATTTTGTTTGTTCATATAATTAAACATGTGTTACAATTCGTTGAGTAATTATTTGGCTCATACAACTAAAAACGTTAATTTACCTAATGAAATTTTAATCGTCTAATAAAAATTCTACTTGCTCACTTATCAACGACTATATCACTAAGAGTTTTCATAAAAGTATCTCGCTTAGGAAAAATTTACTCGCTAATTATCAAATTTTTTTAATTTTTAATTAATTAAATTTTGTGTAACTGAGAGTTGGCTCACCCAATAACTTTATACAATTAAAATATTCTACAAAATATAAAAGGTGCTTCAATTAATTCAAACTAAATTTTCTCCTATTTTTTTATGTGACATTAATTTCTTTTTTTTTTTTAAAATAAACAACTTGAACCAATTTGATTTAATTGAAATATTCTAACTCTCCATTACTAAAATATACAACATAATTCATTTAAAATTTATTCACTCAAACATTTTCAACTATTTAATATTCCAAAAATACTATACATGACTAACAAAACCATCTAAAAAAACATTTAATCATATTACACATCTTCACCATATCACTAAATATTAATCTCAAGATTCAAACAAATTAAATGTTTAAATAACATACCATCCTTACCAAATTTTTTGATATCACTTTTACATGCAGATTATCTATGTAAAGTATTATAAAAAATATATAATTATTTTTTTTACATCTTAACATTTGTTTACTCAACTTTAAACTCTCAATTTCTCTATATGAAGAAAAAAAGTTAAACATATATGTTGATCAATAATTTAATAATACCTTCGATTAGCAATCTTTACTCTATAAACAATACATGCAAACACCAAAAACCTCTACATACAACCAATTTCAAAAACTAATTAAAAGAAAGACGAACAAAAACTTGCTCTAGGTAATTTTTGATTTAACAAAAAAGATAAATAGATATTTGAGAATTATAAAGAAAAGACAAAAAAAATTGTTATAAAGAAACAGTCATTTTTATTAAATGAAATTTAAACAATTAACCTTTTTATTTATAAATTTGTTAGTTTAAATAATAAAATATTTATACTTTATTTTAACTATTCTTACTTTTAAACACATTAACTAGATCCTTAAAATGTATAACTTATTAAATGAATATATATATATATATATATATATATATATATATATATATATATATATATAATATGGTTGTGTGTGAAATGGTGGAGAAAAAAAAAGAAAAGACAGGCTAACACGATAAGATAAGGGAGGAAAAAGACGAGAGATGAATAAAATATTAATTTTAAATATTGATGGAGTTAAATTGACAAAATATTTCTGATATATTTTAAAAATATAGAAGAGTAAATTAATTTAAAAAAATAAAAAAGTAAATTAAACAAAACAAGATAATTAAGTATTCCTATAATTTAGTCATAAAATTATAAAAAAGAAAATTCAATGTCTAATTTTAATAACAAAAATCCCTTCGAGTTTTTAATATAAAAAATTATCTCTAACCAAAATTTCCATTATCATTTGTATCTTTGTAATAAGAAACCTAGTTATTGATTTAATTAATAGGAAAAAAAGTATTTACAGTGACAATTGTATTTAAATTTACTGTCATTTATCTGACGTTTAAGTTCTTATAGTACATTTGTTTTTAAGTTATATATAATATTAACTTAAGTTTTTATAAAAAAATTATTTTTAAAACGTTGGTTTTCTTAAGTCTTGTAATTAATTTTGGTTGTTTATTTGCAAAAAATAAACGGATTAAAACTAAATAAAAAAGACTTTAAAAACATATAAACGTAATATATCTTGATAAAAGTGTCTTAAAATTCTCACTGAAGATTTCCTCGTCCTTTAACATCAACTTTGTCATAAATGCCTTAAAATAATTATTAAAGAAATGCCGAGTGAAATTAATATATATATATATATATATAACAAAATTATAATATTATTAAATATTAGTGGGTTGATGGCGTGTGACCTATAATAATGATAATTCCATCCTACCATTATCACGTGTCGTTATAGTGTGCTTTCCATGATTAACTTAGCAATTAATGGAAGACTTAAATTTGGAATATATGATCATCAAAATATGGGTTTATATGGTAAGGGTCCCACTACTATTTTTTTTTCTTCTTCTTCTTCTTATTTTCTTTTTTTACTATAGTAATTCTCTCTCTAGTTTTTCTTTTCATTTTCTTTATTCTTTTCAAAATTATCTATTGTATTTTTATCACATCTTTACATAGATAATAAATAATATAGTAATATAAATAGAATAAAACTTTAATCTTTTATGTTTCCCCACATATTTTTTTTATTGACAATTTGCATGCATACATTTGTTTGAGATGTATGTCTTGGCTTTATATATATATATATATATATATATATATATATATATATATATATATATATATATATCATGTGTATTATATTGTAACAATTTAAAATCTAAAATTTTGTCCTTTGAGTAAAAATAGTAGAAGTAGAATAAACACTTAATTATTGTATTTATATTATTAAATAAATAGTTAATTCTTATTTTTGTTCAAGCCGTTATCTTTCTAAAACTTCTAATTCTTTTTTTTTTTAGGTTCTTTCTAAGTCTCCGCTTCCGTACTTCATCAGTTTCTCAAGCGGAGCTCACCGTTGGAATCGTTATGGAGAATAGAGCAAGTCTACCCAATCAGAATCTTTATTAGAGTAAGTTTGTTTTCTACCCTCTTTCCTTATAGCCATTTTTAGGTTTTCGTTTTCCTCTACCTTATGAGCTTGCATGTAGCCTCTAAGTTATCATATAATGCCTTTGTGAGCTGAGTTTCATAGTGTTTTAGTCTGATCAATGATCAGAGGTCTTTGGTGTAGATTCGAGTTCTTGAAGATTTTAGGCTTTGGGGTCGTTAGAGAAAACTTCTAATGCAATTCAGGTAGGGAAATTGACTATGCTACTTGATTTCAGATTGTTTGTGATTTAGGGTTTCATTTATAATATGTCCGTGAAAATGCATATGTGATTGTTTATTTGCTAGCATGAAACTTAAGTTGAGTTATTGATTGTTTATTCATTCTGGTATGTATGATGAGTATGTGGTAATTAATGAAATGCAAGTTGAATTTCTAGTCAAGTTAGTCATCTGGGACATGTGTAGTAGCTCAGTGGTAGTAAAAACTGCATAAATTGTCTTATAACTGATGTTTTTTGCATAATTCGCCAGGCGAGAATGGTTTCGAGTAGCAAGTATGCTCTCTGGATTGTTTTCGCCCAGGCGAGAAAGTAGTTTCGCTCAAGCGAGGGTACAGTCGCCCAGGTAAGAAAGCCCCTGGAGCAAGTGTACTCCTTGGAGTGTTTTCGCCTATGCGAGAAATCTTTCGTCCAAGTGATGAGGTATTCTCGCCCAGGCGAGAGTATTTTCACTAAGGCGAAAAAATACCCTGCTCTGGACTATTTTCGCCAAAGCGATAAATTTTTCGCTCAAGCAAGGATATTGTCGCCCGGGCAAAATTGGTCTAGCTTAAGCTAAAAAAATATATATTTTTTTGGCTTTTTATTTTCGATTGTTTAACTCATTTGGAATGCATTGTATTTAATAAAATATATTCATTAATAATTTAAGTTTAATTATATTGATGATTTAGTGACTTCTTTAAATGTTGAGATTGAAGTGGATATTGAGTTTAGAAGTGAATGAATGCATGAATAGAGATCTATATTGTGATGTGATATTGTTAAAAGTGTTGATAAAGTTGGTCACAGTAAGATATGATCAATAACGATTGATATCCTGACTTTACTAGTAATAAAAATCAAATAGATGATCATTAATAGGTGATGAGAGTCGAAGGAGGTCTGAACTGGGTGACTGCAGCTTGAAATATAACTGGTCAGGAAAGTCTCAGGGGACTAACCCTGACATACTTGATTGATGATTTATTTGTGTGGGAGTTGTGTGGATTCACAATCTGGAGATGTATGACAGGTGCATATTTCGGGGTCTATGCAATGCACTGAGTTTTCCGGAAGTAGAGTCATGTTTGTAGTGTGTTAGATTCTTATATTGTAATGATACATGAAATTGAATATTTTTGATTTCTTAAAATTTGGTTAACTTACCCTTTGCTTTTGATTGTGTTGTATTTGTTTTTTTTTTTGTGATGATCATCTCTTGACACGGGAGCAGATGGTGCTACAGATAGATCTTTGAGAGATCATCTAGGTTGAAAGATGTCGTTAGGACTAGTATTATATCTAATATTGTAAATATGTTATATGTTTTGAAATTTCAGAGTTTAGCATTATTATGTAATCTTGATGCATGTTAACTATGGAGTACTGTAAAATATGTATGATGTTAATACTTTAGTTGCCTCACATTAATTTTGTGGGGTGTTACATACATATGAATTAGACCTTTTAAAAATAAATTTGAACTTTTTTAATTTTTTCAAATTTTGAAAAAAATATCTAAAAGCATATAAAGAAAGAGAAGCTAATTTTTAAAACATGAAAGAATTTGATAATGTGTAGTGGAAATTTATTTGAAAGAGTAATTGTTGAAATAATCGAGATTGTAATTTAAGAATGAATTGCAATATTATCAGTGTAGTTATTATGTTTTGAATATGAATTTTTTGTTTGACCATTCGAATGGTAAAATTGAGAGCAAGTGAAAATGTATTAGGAATTATGTAGAAATATATTTTTAGTTACAATTTTTTAAATTGTTTTTTAGTGCTTGATAGTCATATTTCAATTAAGTTAGTATATGTCTAAGTTTGATTGATAAATAGTCTTATTTTGATATTTAAAATTAGAGACAAAAGTTAGAATTATAGTTTTGGTTGTGGAATTGTTTTATGAATTATGCAAATTTTTTTGGTTATGCATAATTTACTTACTTAATAGATGAAAATTCATACTGAATCTGTCATCAAAATTTTAATCATTAACCTTGATCACAAATACTAATTAATATATATATACACACGAGTATGCTTTTATTTAAAAAAATATATTTTAATATATCTATATCGTTTATACATGTATAAAGGAAACTTGAATTTATTTTAAGTATTCGATTGATATTTCAATTCCATATTAATTTTATGTTTATCTATTATATTTATAAATGAAATTTAAAGTCATTCTAATTATTAGTCCAATATTTCTTACATGAAAACAAAAATCTAAAATTATTTTGAATTTTTAAATTTTGATTTAAACTAATGATATCTTAAATCACGAAAATAAGAATCATAATTAGGGCTGTATATCTTAGGAATTTTTACAATAAAAATAACTTTTTATAAAATTCAAATCTTAAATTTATGAGTAGGTGGAATGAAGAGACCTAATTATAGTATTTAGCATTGAAATAAGCATTTGGTATTTCCGAGGTAAAAAAAGAAGAGTGGGTGAAGAGATGCATCAGAAAAATGGAATAAAGATGTTACTACTATTGAGGTTACTTGGGAAATGATTTTGAACACAATTCAAAAGGAGTTTTGTGTGAGAATTAGGGAACACACTCATTGCCGCATGCGCTACAGTGAATTTTCAAACCATTATTTTCTTCAAATACAACAAAGAAATGTTAATTCACACAAACTTTGGTTCTCTTCATTTCATTCTGGTAGGGAAAGAAACTAAAGAAAAGAATTTTCTATTTATATAAATGATACTATTTCTATTGATATTATTTTTTTATAAAAATGCTCCATAATTGAATTAAACCATGGTAATTTTATATATTATACCAAAAAATAATTAACCTGCTCTCTCACTTTGAATTTAAATAAATAGTACTATTAATACTTTTGGTCTATGTAAGATTAAATTAAATTAAATCCACGTATGAATAAGAAAAGTGCCTGTGTTGTACACAGCAGACTGTAACATACTTTGTCAGGTAATTATTACTTGTGGAAAGAAACATTTTGAAAAAAGTGAGTGATGAATTGTTAAACTTGCTCAGATTCATCTTTTTCTTTCCCTAAACAAATTAATGTGGTATGTGTTTTCGTCTGATCTTTTGAGTTCTGGATTTATCTATTCCTAGAACATGGAAATTACTAAAAAAACAAGTTTTTAGATACGGATATGAATATAAATAGAACGCTAAATTAAATATGCACTTAAAATTTTTTGATATCTTGCTTTTTATTTTTATTTAACTAAATAACTCTTTTTCACCTTATTGTCATAATATATAGGTGTAAGGTGAGAAATCTGTTACTCCTGAACATATTCTTGCTGTCTTATATTAAATTTTTCAATTTTGAGAAATCATTAGTTCACTAACCAGTTTATTAATTGATTTTCTTAATCTGTTTTGATTTACTTTCAAAATTTCAAAATAGTTTTAATTGACATTTAAAAATATAGATATTTTAATATTTCAAATTAAATTAAGTATTTCATTTTTCTTCAATAAATACATGTATTTTAAAATTTATAGTGAATTTAATTATATATTTTTTTATTCAATAGATATATATTATTTAACTTTTAAAAAATTATTTTATAAATAATAGTAATTTAGTCCCTTATTTATAAAATCATGTTTCAAAATATTATGAAGAATGACTATTATTAATTCTAAATCAGGATAATTTAATATAATTGTAATTGATTTAAATATTTTATGACGGTAATGAAACATATTTTAAAATATAGCAATTTTAATTCGTAAAACATATTATAATAAGTATAATAACGAAAATTTGTAAACTTATAAATAAATACTTTTCATTTTAAGTATGAGTTAATATTTACCTGGTTTCAATTTGTTAGATACTAAAAATATTATTCTTATCGTGATTTGAAATTTTTTTTAAGATATTTGTTGGATTCCGTAATATTTATAGTTCTCTACAATCTCACCAATAAATTTTGGACAGTCGCTTCTAGCACTATGCTTAATTATGAATTAATATGTTTAAAATATTTCTAACTTTTAATAATGATAAAGTAGAGTTTTATACTTACAATCTTTTGTTATCTTTATTTTTTTTCTGACGTTTTTCCATTTATTTCGAAGGTATTATGGTGTTCCTCCACTCATTCGGATGGTGTTTTAGTGTTTTTTTGCTCATTCCGACAATATTTTATTAGTGTTCCAATGTTAACTCGATTGTCTTAAGTTTGAGACGTTAACATAATTATCTATTATAAAAGTGTTTTAATGTTTTCTTTTATATGTAACTCAATTTAAAATCTAATACAAATACAATATAATTTTATGTTTTCTCTTTATTTTTTTTTATTTTTTATTTACAGTAACTCATTACTACGTTATACGAATTACATTCAATTATTAAGAAAGGTCCTAATAATCTACACTGTAAAAATAATAATAGTTTGGATATTTTAATAAATTGTATAGTGCAAGTTACAATAGTACAAGAAACAAAGGTCTAAAAGTTATTAAGTAGTTTTTCAAATAATTTGTATACACATTAGAAATATATTCCCATGTGTACTAGATTTATATAAAGTTGTATAAAGATGGTAAGCATGCTTTCATAAATGAATAATGATTAGAATTAGATTTGGTTTAATGGATGTACTAGATTCAATTGTAGTTAACTAAGAAGTAACATTATATTTTTATCAATTTTAGTTGAGAATAAAAATCTCTTAACAAATAAATTAAAAAATAGGAAACATATTTTTTGGTAAAATATACTTTTTTTCTCATTTTTCAGATTTTTTTAACTTATAAATAAATGTTTAATCAGTTTTGACTTTTAGGGTAAGTTTGTTTTGAGAAAAAAAAAATTAAAAGTTAATAACGAAAAAAAATGTTTCAAACCGTATTTCTTTGTTAATTTGGACATATTTGAGAGGAAGGTAACTTTTTTTATTATATTTTTATATAATTTATTAATACATATAATATTATAATAAAATAAATATAATTAATGATAAATGATAATAACAGTTAAAATAATAATAAATTTAAAAATTTATAATATAATAATAATAAAATATTAATAAAAATAAAAAATAATAAAATATTAATAATAAGTTATCAAGTAATAATGAATTTTTTATTTTAATTTTAATAATAATTATTTTATAATTTTATTAATTAAAATAATAATAATTTATCAACCACATTTAATAAATTAATTATATTTAATTTTAAATTAATTTAAACTACAATTTTATCTATTAAAAAAATTACTTTATCAATTATTCTTATCATATCATTTATAAATTTTTATAAATTTTTTCTTAATCTTTTATTATTTTTTCTTTATAATTCAAACAATCAAACTTCTCATATTCTTTTATCTTAAATCAACTTTTAAGGCAAAACAAAACCTTAATCTTTTATTCCAACAATGTTTAATTCTCGTCGTCTCTAATAAAGTAATCAAATTGTACCTATATTCAAATAACAGGTAAAATTGTTGAGAAAGGAAAATCAATGAACAGGATTTTGTAAAAATAAAAAGTAAAAGAAAAATTTATCCAAAAAATTACAAATAATTATGGCATCACATTTATAGCATACTTGACAACCCACAAATGAGTTAATATAATTTGTCAGTCATCATGTATTGATAATTCCTCCTAATTTTAAGAACTAATAACATCTACCAATACAAAAGTTTAGAAATTAACACCCATGACATGTTTGTTTAAGAAATAAAAATTGAAAAAATAAAAACCTATCTTATCCTATCTTTTTCGTTATTAAGAATTCAACACATACAATCATAGTCAGAGACAGACATAATATAAGCACTGGCTAGGAGAATCATAATTTCAACAACAATAATAATAATAATAATAATAATAATAATAATAATAATAATAATAATAATAATAATAATAAATAAATAAAAGTGAAAGGTGGGTGGAGCAGAAAAAGAACTTTCGGCCGCCGATAGATGCCAGAGCCGCACCCAAAGAGATTCTTCATATTCTTCTTCTTCCATTTCAATTTCTTTACTTTTCTTCTTCCTAACTAAAAGGACCACTCACTTATTCTTCCACCCGCAAGAACGCTTTCTTTCCATTTTCCTCTATTTCACCATTATTTCAGACACCCATAACAATATCAACACACACCACAATGCTGCGAAAGCTTGTGTCAGGGCCACGCAAGAACAAGCCCGGCACCGTCCCCGTTCACCTCAACGTTTATGATCTCACCCCAATCAACGGCTATGCCTATTGGCTTGGCCTTGGTGTCTACCATTCTGGGGTTCAAGGTAACCCCTTTAACCAATTCGCTTCTTTTCTCTCATCTTTTTTCTTTTTTTCTTTCACACTACCAAACCCCAAATCATGGTACTCTTCAATCTACGTCCCCGCCCAAATTTTTTTTTTTTTTTGCTCAGACCAAACATTCGGGTTGTTTGGTACAACGTTATCAGTTTGTTTTATTATATTACTAATCCAACCATATTCGGTTATTTAGGTGTACAACAGTACATGTTTTTTCCTTTCTCAGTTGATAATTAAAGTATTCTTTTTGCATTTAGTTCATGGAGTTGAGTACGGTTTTGGTGCGCACGAGCACGACACAACGGGGATTTTTGAAGTGCAACCGAGACACTGTCCCGGGTTCACTTTCAGAAAGTCGATTTTCATCGGAACAACAGATCTGGGTCCGAAAGATGTTCGCGCGTTCATGGAGAAATTGGCTCAGGAGTACTCTGGAAACACCTACCATCTCATCTCCAAAAATTGCAACCACTTCTGTAACGATGTTTGTCTCAAGCTAACGGGAAAGTCAATCCCTCGATGGGTCAACCGCCTTGCTCGACTTGGTAAGGAATACACAGATCCTATTCTTGTGCTTTGTTAACTTATTATCTTTTATACTTTTATACTTTGGTGTCTTTTGTTTTTTCACATGTCGCCAGTGGAAACTCCTATGCCTCTATGTTGACATTATCTTTGTGGAATGTTGTGTTCGGCTTTAGCTATTGGTGTTGTTTTTGTTTTTAGTTAGAATGATATTTTTAGGAAAAAAAGGGCCGAACTTACTTGCTCTTGCTTTTGTTTTTTAATTAGAATTGGAATTCTTAGTTACATCCGTGTTTTCTTCGGACAAAATTGAGCAATCAAAATTAGAGTTTTTCATCGGTGTGATTTTTGTTTGTGTTAATGTCAACATAGATTATTAAAGTGAAATTTCAATTTGGCTGACAAAGAAGCATGCTTCTTGCTTTCAAAGTGCTTCTACTGATATATTTTGATTTTGATTATGCAAATAATTTCTTTCCAATTTGGTATGTGAAGGTCTTCTGTGTAACTGCGTTCTTCCCCCTGGCCTAAATGACACAAAGGTTTCACACGCGACATCAGAGAGAGTTCAGGAGGGAGAAAAGAGGAAAATGAGAAGCCAATCCTGCAGGTACGAGGGTTCCTCGAATCCTTCATTGTCTCGGCGTTCAGCAATTAAAAGTGGTAGCCAAAGACATTGTCTTTCTGGATCTTCATCTCTGCTTAATGCGGCTTCAGCCTCAACCTTATCAGTGAAGTAGTAAAGTAAAGCTTCCACAGGAGTGAGACTCTGAATGAAATACAGGGTTCAAGCAACCCAAATGAGCAAGCAAGAAAAATTGTTCATTTGCTCAATCTTTGTGTTCTGATGTATATCTGTATGGCAATAGCTGAATGGTTGCTTTGTTTTATCTCTGTTCGTTGTAAAATGCTTTCGTTCTTGGTGAATGGCAAGTTCTTTTGTAATTTAACATTTCACAAATTACTTTATTTCAAAATCAGTTTTAGAAAAGGTTAAATTACCAAATTAATTTCATCTAAGAATAGTTTTACAAACACTTCCAATCATGACAGGTGTAAATTCTAAGAGTCTATCCTTCCCCTAGTTTTTAAATTTGTGAAAAAAGCTCTCTTGATTTCATAGATTCAAATTAAGAGCGTTACGAGGAATGTATTCTTAATACATTTTATTTTATAAAAACCTTTTTAATTAGGGTATTTATGAAAACCAATTGGAACTTTTGAAAAATTAGATATAATGTATTTAGAAGACAAGTTTCCATTCTATTTTGGGTGATTTTAATCAAGATTAATATTACAAATCCTTTTATAAAGTAAAATATTTAAATAATTGCGTATTGATTATAAAACTTCTTGGACAAATTCTTTATGCACCCCAATACACTCTTCCTGCACCTCCATATTTTTTGAAAATGACAAAATTGACCTTGTGGAAATGACTAGAAAGTCCTTCAGCAATCTTGAAATAGAAACAGAGCATTTGAACAGTGTCATAACAGTGCCCGTGCGAAATTGGTCTGCAATTGATCATAGAGGGAGTTGTTTTTGAACAGTGTCATAACAGTGCCCGTGCGAAATTGGTCTGCAATTGTTCATAGAGGGAGCTGTTTTTGAAGGTTTATAGGTGGATTAAACGGTGGAAAAGCCTCTTAAACGTGTAGGAAGTATTAATCGACGACGAAGAACGACGGAGAGGTAAGA